>OHMO01000477.1_pt1 | contig 20443 bp, 22 predicted proteins | sample 1569321 | NCBI WGS metagenome assembly OHMO01 (sample SAMEA3879504, study PRJEB24766) | human gut metagenome | biome: human-associated habitat; feature: feces | place: USA | collected 1985/1987
TCCCAATTCGTCAATCTGCTTATCAAACGCTTCATCCGAAACAAGGTAAGCCGTTTCCGGGTTGCGTACCATCGCTTCATATTCCAGCTTGTCCTTTTGCGCCCGGTAAGCGTTCATATCGAAAGTTTGCGTTTCGAGCATATTGTTACACCCCTTGACTACTGGCGACATCACGCTGTTAATCGTACCCAGTACGAATGTGGGGAAGAACATAATACAGAAGCCAATCACAAAAGGACGCAAAAGCGGGTAAACGTCTATCGGTTCGGCACTGGCGAGCGACTGCCATACTTTGGCAGCCACATAGAACAAAGCTCCCAGTCCCGCTATTCCTTTGGCTACCCCCGCCATGTTCCCGCATAACGGCATCATGTCTGTGTACAGACTTCGTAAAATCTGATGCAGGTTATCAAATTCGATTGCTAATAACATATCTTTGATTTATTAGAAGTTACCAGTAACGTTCATCCGCCGAGCCGTACAAAGCCATTACCCGGTCGGTGTCCTTTTTCTTTTTCGCCCGCAGGTAGGAAACGGAAATATTCTTGCGGGTATAGTAACTCACCAAATCCCGGTAGTTCCTGATGGCGTTATACGTCCTGTCGATAACGTCCATCCGTTCCTTGTCCGACATGGAAAGCCCGTTGATGTTCACCACGCTTTTCATTTCTTCCAGCACATCGGAACTTTCCTGCAACAGTTGGGTATAGCCGTAGGCGATGGCTGAAAGTTCGTCCGGCGTATAGTTTTCATCCGAAAGCATCTTCTGAAAACTGTTCACATATATATCTGAAATCTCCCCGATAAGCAGGATGGACTTTTGTACTTTCCGGGCATCTTTGACAAGGTTATGCACTGATTTTAAGGCATCGTAGTATTCCTTACCCTGTTGGTAAATCTTTACCGTTTCTTGAAAATTCTTTATCATATTCTGTGCGGTGGATGATGTCTGCACGATATTCTTTGACGCATTGATAATCCCTTGCGCCAAATTGCCGGGGTCACTCACCACCCACTGTGCGTTTACCTTTCCGGTAAACAGGCTGCATACTACGAGCAGCATTATAATCTTTGTTCTCATACGCTTACTTCTTTATTGGTTGGTTACTCCGTTTGTATTCTCCGCCGGGTGAAAGCAGAATCCGGTCATTCTCCTTGTCGTAGGTCAAAAGGACGGAAAGCCCCGTTTCGATGAACAGGTTTCCGTCCTGTTCTGAAATCTGATAGGTTTCCGTTTGAATAGCCCCCCGGTAGGTCTTTCGATAGGTTGTTACCCTGTATTGCCCGTTTTCTTCAAAAAGGGTAAACGCCGGACGGTTCTTTATGCTTTCCCAGTCGCCACGCATTGCCCTAAGACGGTCGGCGTTCGTTTCCTTACAGGAGGAGAGCCCCAGTAACAAGGTGCATAGCAGCACCGGAAACAAGAATTTTAAATGTTTCATACTGATTGATTTTTAAATTGTTAATTGATTATTTTTCGGGATTGCGCTTGCTTTCGGCAAGCCGTTTGATAGCCAGTTCGAGGTTGCCGCCCAACTTTTCAGACAAGGTGAAAAGTTCCATCTTTTCCGTTTCTTCCGTTGTGAACGTGTAATATTCTTCCAAACTCACTTCTGTGGCATATACGGCGGATTGTGTACCGCCTAAGCCTATCCAAACTTCCTTATATTTCCGGTTGGGATGGTTGGCAAGGTTGATGGAAAGCACCTGTGAACGTTCCTTGTCGGTCAGTCCCAAAAGGTTCTGTATGCTATCGAATTTATTAAGGTACTTCCGTTGGTCGAGCAGTATCTTACAATCCGAATTGTTTATAATACTCTCTTTTACAATGGGAGAAGATATAATATCTTCGACCTCTTGGGTAACTACAATCGCTTCACCGAAATACTTTCTGACGGTTTTGTATAAATATTTTATGTAGTCCGCCATGTTCGCCGATGCAATCGCTTTCCACGCTTCTTCAATTAATATTAATTTCCTGATACCCTTTAATTTACGCATCTTATTAATGAACACTTCCATGATGATAATCGTAGTAATCGGGAACAGGATTTTATGGTCTTTGATATTATCCAACTCAAAGACAATGAAACGTTTATGTAGTAAATCAAGTTCCTTGTCGGAGTTCAGCAGGTAGTCGTATTCACCGCCACGATAGTAAGGTTCTAATACATTCAGAAAGTTGTCTATATCGAAATCCTTTTCCCGGACGTTCTTTTCTTGCAGGTGCGCCCGGTAGTCATTCCTCACATACTCGTAGAACGTATTGAAGCAGGGAGTAACCGAACTGTCCTTAGTAATCAGTTCGATATAGGAACTTACAGCGTTTGACAAAGCCACTTCTTCCGCCCGTGTGGGTGCTTCATCGTCCCTTTTCCACAGGGTCAGGATAAGCGTTTTGATACTCTCTTTCTTTTCAATATCAAATACCCCATCCTCTACATAGAAAGGATTAAACGCTATCGGGTTTTCAGTGGTATAGGTAAAGTAAATCCCATCTTCCCCGTGCGTTTTCCGGTTTATCATTTCACACAAACCTAAATAACTGTTTCCGGTATCAACCAACAGCACATGTGCATTTTGTTCATAATACTGGCGTACCATGTGGTTGGTAAAGAATGACTTGCCGCTACCACTCGGCCCAAGTATGAACTTGTTGCGATTGGTAATGATACCCCGTTTCATGGGTAAGTCTGAAATATCAATGTGCAACGGCTTTCCCGTGACCCTATCCACCATCTTGATACCAAAGGGAGAAAGCGAACTTTTGTAGTTCGTTTCTTCGGTGAACAGGCAAAGAGCCTGTTCGATGAATGTATAGAAACTTTCTTCCGCCGGAAAGTCCGCCTGATTACCGGGTATGCCCGCCCAAAACAGGGTCGGCGTGTCGGTGGTGTTATGGCGTGGCTTGCACTCCATAAGTGCGAGCTGTGACCCCACATCATTTTTAATGTGTTTGAGTTCGTCCCGGTCATCACTCCACGCCATGATATTGCAATGGCATCGCACGGAGATAAGCCCCTGCGAATGGGCTTCGTTCAAATATTCCTCTATCCAAGACTTGTTAATCTGATTGGCACGGCTGTATTTGGAAAGGGAGTGCATATTGCGAGCCATCTTTTCAAACTGTTTCAGGTTCTCCGTATGGTCGTCAATGAAGATATACTGGTTATAGATATGGTTACAGGAGAGTAGCACACCCACCGGGGAAGCGAATGACAAACGGCAGTCGCTCCGATCGGTGGATAGCTTTTCATAGCGGGTATCTGTTCCCACCTTGCCCGGCATATCTTCCGCATCCGAAAGGGTATGCAAACAAAAAATATCGTCACCGATCCGCATATCTTCGGCATTCAGTTGAATATCTTTCAGTGTGGTGGTATCGGTCTGTGAGAGTGAAAAGTATTTTTCCACGATACCCGCTGTTTCCCTTGTTCCGGTGATTTCGTCCGAGTTCAGGCGGGTAAGGGTAATGAAACCGCTATCGTTCATAATACTTTCAAACTGCCCCACCGCTTCAAGAAACTTTGTGACCGTTTCCTTGTCCTTTATCTCTTTGGGGACAAGGAAGCCCCGGCAAAGAGTAGAAAAATTACTCTGCATCCGGCTACGTTCCTTTGTCGTTTTCGTCAGGAACAAATAGCAGGTATGGTTTAAGAACGGTCGTTCATTGAAATGCCGTTCAAAGGAACGGGAAAGGAAACTCAAATCATCCTTTTGGATGTCAGGCGTATAGTTCTCTTTGATGAACCAGTCCTGTTTGTGTACGATGCTGTAATCGGGCAGCACCTTTACCGCCTTGTTCCAAGCGGAATGTATCGCTTCGTATTCGGCTGCCGTGACGGTGAACAGTTCGGGCAGTTCCACCCGGAACGCTACTGTTATGTCTGCATCTTTGGAAACGATGCACCCGTTTTCCACCGTGAACAGTGGAAACTTGTTTTCCAGCGTGGTAGCTTTTAATATATTTCTCATTTCGATGCTTGTTTCTGATTTTTAGTGAATAATCGGGATATGGCTTTTCGGTTGATGATATGGAAAGGGTGGCTTTTGCGTGCGGACAATTTCATTAACCCGTGCGTCCCGTACTTTTCATTTAACCGGAATGTGAGCCATACAAGCAGCGTTGCCGAAGTAACGCCGAAGATGATACACACCCACTGGTTAATGCCTACCATGTACATGATGATGAAAAGCACGAACAGGGCTAACAGCCCGCCCGCAAAAATGAAAAGATATTGACTTTTCAACCCCCGAAACTCAACTGGCTTACCTATTCCCCTGTTAATCGGATAGTCTGCCATAGCCCATTTCTTTAGAGGAAGAATGAACGTAGGATGGTGGCAGCCACAATCAGGAAGATACACGCACCGAACCAGCTTGCAGCAGTTTTGCTTGTATCAGGGTCACCACTGCTAAACTTGCCATACACTTTCACGCCGCCAATCAAGCCGACCACCGCACCGATAGCGTAAATTAATTTTGTCGCCGGGTCGAAATAACTGGTTACCATGTTGGTAGCTTCTGTAATACCCGCCATGCCGTTACCCTGTGCAAAAGCGGAGGATGCAACCAAAAGAACGGCTGCCGAAAAGAGAACTTTCTTTTTCATTATAAATACATTGATTTTTAAATTGCCGGACGGTTGGATAGTCCGCCCGGCGGAGTGATTAATAATTGAATTTTTGTGGTTGCGGGGAGTGTTCCCCGTGTTCGAAAAGGTTTGCTTTTTAACCGTAATCTCTTTGTTTCATCATCTTATTATTTAAAGTTTACCATTAAAGAAAATCGTTCATGTCAAAGGCTGCCATTTCATTACTTCCGACTGTCGGGACGGTGACGGGTACGGGTATCTCATGCTTTTGTAAAAGTTCCGCCACCCGTGACCTGCCCCCGTTAATCTGTTCCACCAGCGAATGAAACAGGTTTGTTTCCGTCCGGCAGATGGTCTGAACGGCTTGCCGTTCCTCTCTTTCGGTCGCTTGTTCCACCTGAATGACTTGTACCATTTGCACCAGTTCCCCCAGCGTGATACCCTGTGCCATTTCCGGCTCACTGTCCCCCATGTAACAGGCGATTTCTTCCGCTTCGATTTCATCCGCCGAAACGTCCGTTTCTTCCGTATCTTCCGTTTCAAATTCCATTTCAAATTCGGTTTCAATCGCTTGCGCAGCAGGTGTTTCAGTTACCGTTTCATCGCTTTGCGGGACAAATATAGAAGCATTATCAACCCCTTTTGAAAGGTGTCCTAAGATGTCCCCGTTTGTCCTCATTTGTCCCATCCGGTAACGGCTTGCACCTACAAGAGAATCACCGTTTCCTGTTTTCACAGTCGGTTTGCTTTCCGGTTGTTCCGGCTGCTTTTTCCTACCCCTAAACCATGTTCCCAAGCTATCCCGGTATCGCCATAAAAAGATGGCATAATACAGGAGTGTTCCGATAATAAACCATTTCAACATATCAGAACGGCTTTTCAAATTTGCTTTCGTACAGTTCGTTTATCTCGTCCTGAAACTGGTCGAAATGCCGGAGCAGGATATTTTCTACATAGCTGCTGACGGTTGCCTTGCATCCGCCAATAACGGTTACTATCTTCATCAGCTTTTCGTGTGTGGTACGGCTGACATATAACGGTTGTCGGTCGGTCAAGTCCACCCGCATGAAATAGGTTGCCCGGTAATCGCCCGGAGCGTTCTTTTTCCGGCGGGCAGGTTCTTTCACGGTCTTTTCTTCCCTTGCCGTTTCCTGCTTGTCTGTTTTATCATCCGGTTTATCCGGTGTTTCTATTTCCGTTTCCATTGCCGCCGACGGCGTTTCCTGTTTCTTCACGGGCAAGCCCTGTGAAATAATCTCTTTCATAAAATCCTCGTCAATTTGCGGTTTCCCGCCGCTTTGCTTTGCCATATCGTTACAGTTTTATAAGGTATGCGATTTCGGTTATCAGTTCTTCCATGTTGCTGCCCTTTACCAGCCGTTTGTCCGCCGGGAACAGCGTAGAACGGAACACGGTTTTACGCTGTGCGTCCAGTTCCTTTTTGAATCGTTTCGTGTCCGGGATAAATACTTTCATAAGGGGTAATTCCAGTTCCCCGATGGTCTGTTCATACAGGGTGTACAGGTCTGTTTTTTCCCGTCCATCTACCATGTTCCAAAATAGGTGCAGCCCTTTCAGTCGGCACGCTTCATTCTTTACCAGCAGTTTATGGATAGCCACCGCAAAGGAAAGGCTGCTTTCCAATACCACCCGGTCGGCGGCTATGGGAGTGAAAATATAATCCACTCCTGAAAGGGAGTTGATAACACCCTCACTGTTCACCGTTCCGGGCAGGTCGAAAAAGACCACATCATAATCCGACCCGGCAGACGCAAGATATTCATCCGCCGTTTTTATCGCTTCGTCCGGTGAACTGCAAAGGACAGGGTACGCTTTCTTTTCCAGTGTCTTGAACTGGTGAAAGGCAAGCTGTTTGTAATACTCATCCCCGTTCACCTGTTCGGCATCCCGTTTGCGCATGGCGGAAATAGAATGTTGCGGGTAGTCGCAATCCACGACCGCCACGTTATGCCCTTTCAGGTAATACAGGTAACTTGCCACCAAGACGGTGAACGTTGTTTTGCCGACCCCGCCCTTTTGGGTGGAGAAAGCCACATACAAGGTTTCTTTCTTCATTGTAATAATTCTTTTTTGTGATACATCTTTATTTCATTCCATCCGTACAGATGGACGGATGGTTTTCTTTCGTTCCATGTTGAAAGCTCGAAAGAGAGCATGACTTCTTTTTCACTTTCCTTGTTTCTTTCATTCATTCCACAAAGACAGCTTGTTTTCTTTGCGGACAGTTTGCTTTCCCGATTGAATGACTGTTTCCTTTCAATCATTCCATCCGGTTTGCTTTCTTGCTTTCTTGTTTTCTTGAAAGATTGTAATCTTGAAATATTGTTTTCAAGTTTTCAAAACCGCTTTCTTTCCGTCCGCTTGCCGATACATATTTCCATCTATCCATATTGCTTTCTATCTTAAATCCGGGACAAATAAACATAGAAAAGTAACCCCTTTTGAAAGGTGTCCTCAAATGTCCCTGTTTGTCCTCATTTGTCCTATAACCCGCTATTTCACAGCATTTTTAATACCCGTTACTTTGCAACCGAAAGGTATCGGTCAGGCTAACCAAGCCCCCGCCGCCGGGAGCGTTCCAATATCCGCTAACTCCAATCCGTCCGTAGGCGGATTTTTATTTGCACTGGCAAATAGCAAGGTGTGTTCTGCGCTGCTTGAAATTCTTTCAGCAGCTTTGAACGCCTTGCCCGGACGAAGCCGGGATAGGGTCACTCCGAAGTCGTAACCCTTTAAAGAAAGAAGCATGAAACAGAAAAATGAAAATGCGCCCCGTCCGGGTGGCGCAGGACGAAAGCCCAAAGCAGACCCGGCAGTGTTCAGGTACTCTATCAGCTTCAATGCGATAGACCACGCCCGCTTTTTGGCGTTGTTCGACCAGTCTGGTATGCGCACGAAAGCACACTTTATCACCGCCCGCATCTTCGGCGAACCGTTCAAAGTGATTAAAATAGACAAGGCGGCAGTAGAATATTATACCCGGCTGACCGCTTTATATTCCCAATACAGGGGTATCGCCGTGAATTATAATCAGGTGGTAAAGGCTCTCAATACCAATTTTTCAGAGAAGAAAGCACTCGCATTTCTCTATAAACTGGAAAAGGCAACGATGGAACTTGCCGACCTGAACCGCCAAATTATTGAACTGACCCGTGAGTTTGAAACAAGATGGTTGCAAAGATAAGCGTAGGCAGTTCCCTGTTCGGTGCGCTTTCCTACAACCAAAACAAGGTGGATGAAGAGCAGGGGAAGGTACTTTTAAGCAACCGTATGTTTGAAAGCGAGGACGGAAATTTCAGCATCCGGCGATGTATGGAATGTTTCGATATGCACCTGCCCGCAGACCTGAAAACGGAAAAGCCGATTATCCATATCTCCCTGAACCCGCACCCGGACGATGTGCTTTCCGACAACCAGCTTGCGGATATTGCCAAAGAGTATATGGATAAGTTGGGGTACGGCAACCAGCCGTATATGGTTTACAAGCACGAAGATATTGCAAGGCATCATATACATATCGTTTCCATCCGGGTAGATGAAACGGGCAAAAAGATAAACGACAAGTTCGAGCATATCCGCAGCAAACAAATCACCCGTGAACTGGAACAGAAGTACGGTCTGCATCCGGCGGAAAAGAAACAGGCTGCCGACCGCCCCGAACTTAAAAAGGTGGACTATCGGACAGGGGACGTAAAGCACCAGTTATCCAATACGGTGAAAGCCCTTGCTGGAAGTTACCGTTTCCAAAGTTTCACGGAGTACAAAGCCCTGCTATCTATATATAATGTACAGGCGGAAGAAGTGAGAGGAGAAGTGAACGGCAAACCTTATAACGGCATTGTCTATTCAGCGACCAATGACAAGGGAGAAAAGCAGGGAAACCCGTTCAAATCTTCCTCTTTGGGAAAGTCGGTAGGTTACGAAGCCATCCAAAGGCACATCAAGAAATCCACAAAGGACATTCAGGACAAGAACCTGAAAGAGCGTACCCGCCGGACGGTCGCCGCAGTGATACAATCCGCCCATAATCGTAAGGAACTGGAACAAGAACTGAAAAAGAAAGGCATAGACGTTCTTTTCCGGCAGAACGATACAGGCAGGATATACGGTGTAACATTCATCGACCACGAAAACCGTACCGTCCTGAACGGTTCACGGTTGGGAAAGGACTTTTCTGCCAATGTGTTCAACAACCTGTTTTCCGGCTCCCGTACTTTGACGGGAAACAGCAAACAGGAAATGCAGGAACACACGCCGGAATATAACCCGACCGGACACCTTGAAAATACAGGTAAAGCCATTGCGGGACTGTTCAGCCTGTTATCCGGCGGGAATGATACACCGTCCGATAACAGCCAAGTTCCGCCACCCAAGAAGAAAAAGAAGAAGAAACAAAAACGTATTTAGTAATCCTAAAAATTCAATTATGCAAAACGAAGATGATTTAAGAGGACTGGCAAAAGTCATGGACTTTATGCGGGCAATCAGTATTTTATTTGTAGTGATAAACATTTACTGGTTTTGTTACCAGTCATTCAGGGAATGGGGTATCAATATCGGGGTAGTCGATAAAATCCTGCTGAACTTCCAGCGTACCGCCGGGTTGTTCTCCAATATCCTGTACACCAAACTTTTTTCGGTGGTGTTCCTTGCGCTTTCCTGTTTGGGTACAAAAGGAGTGAAAGAGGAAAAAATCACATGGAATAGGATTTATGTGTTCCTGACAATCGGTTTTATCCTGTTTTTCCTGAATTGGTGGCTGTTGGTTATGCCGTTGCCACTGGCGGCAAACACGGCATTGTATATCTTTACCATGACAGCCGGGTATCTTTCCCTGTTGGCTGCCGGAGTATGGATTTCCCGCCTATTGAAAAATAACCTGATGGATGATGTATTTAATTTGGAAAATGAAAGTTTCGCACAGGAAACACGCCTGATAGAAAACGAATATTCCATTAACTTGCCGACCCGTTTCTACTATAAAAAGAAGTGGAACGATGGGTGGATAAACGTTGTAAACCCGTTCAGGGCAAGCATGGTTTTAGGCACACCCGGTTCGGGAAAATCGTATGCGATAGTCAATAATTACATAAAACAGCAAATCGAAAAAGGCTTTGCTGTTTATATTTATGACTATAAATTTCCTGACCTTTCGGAGATAGCTTACAATCACTTAATCAGTCATTTAGACGGGTATAAGGTGAAGCCTAAATTCTATATGATTAACTTTGATGACCCACGTAAAAGTCACCGATGCAACCCGATAAATCCGGCGTTTATGACAGACATATCGGACGCATACGAAGCCAGCTATACCATCATGTTAAACCTTAATCGCAGTTGGATAACCAAACAGGGGGACTTCTTTGTGGAAAGCCCGATTATCCTGCTGGCTTCTATCATTTGGTTTTTGAAAATATATCAGGGTGGTAAGTATTGTACATTCCCGCACGCTATCGAGTTCCTGAACAAGAAATATGCTGATACATTCACTATTTTAACGAGTTATCCCGAACTGGAAAACTACCTTTCACCATTTATGGACGCATGGGAATCGAATGCGCAAGACCAGTTACAGGGGCAGCTTGCAAGTGCTAAAATCCCGCTTTCCCGTATGATAAGCCCGGCTTTATATTGGGTAATGACAGGTGATGATTTTTCATTGGATATAAACAACCCGGAAGAACCTAAGATATTGGTAGTAGGCAACAATCCCGACCGCCAAAATATCTATTCCTGTGCTTTGGGACTGTATAATTCCCGTATCGTGAAGCTGATAAACAAGAAGCACCAACTCAAAAGTTCCGTAATCATAGATGAATTACCGACCATCTATTTTCGGGGACTGGATAACCTGATAGCAACGGCAAGAAGCAACAAGGTAGCGGTCTGTTTGGGCTTTCAGGATTTCAGCCAGTTACGCCGGGATTATGGGGACAAGGAAAGCAAAGTAATTGAAAATACAGTGGGTAATATCTTTTCCGGTCAGGTGGTTTCTGAAACGGCAAAAACACTTTCAGACCGTTTCGGAAAGGTACTGCAAAAACGCCAAAGCATGACTATCAACCGGAATGATAAATCAACCTCTATCAGTACGCAGATGGATAGCCTGATACCACCCAGTAAAATATCCAACTTAACACAGGGTATGTTTGTGGGTGCGGTCAGTGACAATTTCGATGAACGGATAGAGCAGAAAATATTCCATGCGGAAATTGTGGTGGATAACGAGCAAGTGAAACGGGAAACAGCCAACTACAAGAAGCTGCCCCAAATTATAGATTTCAGGGACGAGGACGGGAACGACCGGATGCAGGAAGAAATACAGGCAAATTACAACCGGGTCAAGCAGGAAGTCCAGCAGATTGTAGAGGATGAAATCACCCGTATAAAAAATGACCCTGAATTACGGTATTTGATAAAGGACGAGAACTAAAATATATGCCCCAATTTTCCAACTAATAACTGGAAAACTGGGGTACTTTTAGTATGTTGGTTATTTCTGCAACTGATGATTGTAGATTATGTCAAACTTTATTCCTCTTTATTAGGAAGAATTGAAGCTAATTCCTCTTCCACATTAATTCCATAAGCAACCGCTATTTGAGCTATCATAATTCCAAATGTACCTCTTAACTCACCTAAAGCTGAATTGAATTTCCAGCTACTTATACAATCGTAATTATTTATATATAAACGAACATCTTTATCCTTGTCTGAAAATTGATTTAAGAATTTCCGGGAGGCTTTTCGCATTGCGCTAACAAACCCATAAAGTTGAGTATCAGGCGAAATTTCCTGAATTTTATCTGTCAAATAATGCCTAATTTCAATAATAGAGCGAACACAATGGTCGGGACACTCTTGTTCATATAGATTATATAATACTCTTCTATCCTCTAAAAAGCGAATGATTCTATTTGCTTTCGTTCGGTCAATTTCGGTTGGATTCCATGATATGCCAAAAAATGGACAACTAATCCCAGTAAGACGTTCTCTTATATCTGTAAAGTTCATATCGGTTATTTACCAAGTTTCTAATTTCCTGACATTATCCACTATTCTATCTGCTGCCACACGATTATTAGCATATATTTTTATTTCTTCTTCAATCGTTTTTTTGTCGAAGTCTAATTTATCCAATAAAAAGTTATGCTTTATTTCAAAAAGTTGAAATATATCATCCCAAGTCATTGCATAAATCTCAAATTGCTCTTTGATATGGACTAAAAATCTTTTATTTTTATCTTGAAACGCTTTATATTGGTCTTTTATAAAGTCATCCACTTTATTACTTACAACAAAAAATTTCCATGAACGCATTTGACTATTAAAACGTTCTTCCCCTTTTATCAAATCTAAATAGTCTTCAATTTGTCGGAATTGTTTTTTTCCAATCGTAACAGTCGGTCGTTTTAATTCGACGATTACATTTTCTTCCAACATATTTGAAAAATCAGTTGTATCAGCTACCTTATGCTTTCTACACATAAAAATATCGGGTCGCCTATTATGTTCAGGAGAATTAATTTGTTCTTTCTTTTCTTCTCCATCCAGTACATACAGATAATTGGATAATGCTTTTTCAAATGTTTCATCCGCTGAAACTAAGTGAAATTGTTCTCCAAAAAGCCAATAATTATCTTCTATTGCTAATTGGATATGCTCTCGTTCAGTAGAAAACTTCTTTAAGTCAAAAACAAGATTCCTTAATTGCTCAACAACCTCACACCTGTTTTTTATCATTTTTATTGTCCGCAATATGCGGCTTAATGAAGTTGTTCTTAATGTTTGGGCTAACTGTACTCTTTCTTCTGTTGAGATAGAAACAATACTATTCAATATCGAGAGTATATTTTCTCTTTCGTCTGTATCTAAAAGAAGATTCAAAAAACCAACGCAAGTTTGCGATTGTTCTCTCTTGAGCCCTTTAAAAATTTTAGGCTGTATGCAATAGATCTCTTTGATTACATTAAGTAAATCTTGTTTGCGTTCTTTTTCATATTTATTATCTCTGAATACAGGTAATATGCCGTTCCTGTCATAATCTGCGATTAATTTATTGGCGGCATCTTCTTTTACAAATCTTTTTTCTCTTTCCCTTAATAAAGTAAGAAGTCTCTTTTTTAGGATTTTATATGTTTCATCAGATTGGTTTTTTACTCCGTCCAATCTTGGATAAGGTTTTTCTTCAAAAATAAAATTGTCAAAATAGGGGGAAACTATGTACAAACTATGAAAGAAGTTAATTGCATTGTTATTAAATGATGTCAGTTCCTTACCTAATTCAAATTTATCACTTTTCAAATAATAGTAATAAAATTTATCTCCGATGTTCTTTTCCCATCTAATATAGGAGATTTCAAAATCATAATCAGAAATTGTTTCATTAATAGTTTCGGATTCTGCAATTAAATATTCATAATCAATTGCATTCCCATTCATGGTTAGTGTATAACCTTTCTCTTTATTCAGATACAAAAACCAACCAAATTCCTGTGCAAGAAATTCACTAAAAGATGGAGCATAAAAATGTCCGGCTGAAAAATCTTTTAAATCATGGAAAAACACGTCTGTACCAGTAGTTCCAGATGTTATCTTTTGCTTGTTATCAGTTTCGTAATGGTCTTTATCCCCTGCACTGATTGTTATTTCATATTGGAGAATTGAATCATCTTCCGCTTTATATCGTGTTTTCCAAATAGCTTTGGAACAAAAATTAATAAAAGAAAAACGTCCTTTTCCTTTTTTCCCTCTAACATCAGAAGTTCTTTGATACGATTGTTGTTTCTGTGAATCAAGAAATGCTCCAAAGGTTGATGCAATCGTAGATAAGTTTATACCCTCTCCATTATCTGATATGACAAAATAGGAAATATGTCCTAATTCGTTGGCTTCAAACTGAATATCAACATTGGATGCTTTAGCATCAAAACTATTCCAAATATATTCCGCAATAGCTAACCTATAATCGGATGGGATTCCGGCATTATCAATACTCTTATCACTTGTTGTAACTTTGCTTCTCATATTTTATTTTTTCTAAAAATTTCAAATTTGATTAATCTTCCATGTATGCTTTCCACTGTGCTAATAGCTTTTTCTATTGATGGCATTTTTTGTTTGTCGAAAGCCAGTTTCTTCAAATCGGAAGTGTACGCCACCATAATTTCAGGCTTTGCCATCATTTCTTTTGCTGACTTAAAAATAGGAGCATCAGCCAGCGATAAATGCGACTTAGAATTTTTGTTCAGCCCATCTTCAACCGTTACCCAGTACATGGCTTCCAAAAATTCCTCCGATTGCAAATACTGGTTATATTCAGAAGTGTGGAACAACTGGCATAAATCGTAAATATCTCGGATATGCTTTGCCAGTAAATTTACAGCATCTTCGTTGTAAGACAATTTGACAAGTCTTGAAATTTTATCGCAGATGGTTTTTCTTGGATTGATACATTGTATCTTGAAACCATCCAGTTCATATTCCTGAATCAAATCCTGTCGTTCTATATTTTCCAAAAAAGCGGTGATAATTGCTTTGATAATACGAGTATCAGCCGGATAATACATTTGCTTTTTATCGGATAAATCACAGGATTTTATTTCTACTTCCAAATTTTCTTTCAGTCCAACACCCTTAAAAACATTCTCATAAGAAAAAAGCAATTTACGGAAGTTTCCACCTGTTTCGGATAATTCTTCACGGTATATGCCAGCGTTTTGTTCTATTATGAATTTGGATAGCTTCTTATTCAATGTTTTTTCCGCTTGTTTGGATGCTGCTGTATTTCCGGTAAAAACGAACAAATCCAAATCTTCCGAAAAGCGTTCTATCAAGCCATAAGCTTTTGATAAAGATGTTCCACCTTTGAAGAATACCTTTTCCTTATATTCGGACAAAGCAATCTCTTTGAGTATTTTGCATACCCAATAATCCTTTTCTATATGTGACTGTTCGTAACCGAAATGGTCTGCTGCCAATGCGATTAACTCTTTGAATATTTCTTTATCCGAATGTAAATCCATACAGTATTACGTTGTTTTATAATTCAAATTAAACCTTGTGGTAGGTAGAACGGTATTAGCAATTTTCCGCTGCAAGTCGTACTGCCCCATCTCACCCAGTATATCCGCTACTATCTTTCGTACACGAGGTGGGTAATCTTTCGCCAAAGATACTACTTTTATAAGTTCCTGTATTGAAAAGCTATTGAAATATTGGTTCTTAATACGCTCATATATATCTTTTTGCGTGCTTCCGGGAATATGTTTTATATCTTTGACGGCATCCAATAACCGCAAATAAGGGATATTCGTTTCATCGTGGTAGGCAGCAGTATAGGATTTTACACATTCCACATCCAAATTCTTAAACCGAAAGCGACGTACAGGATTGAGGGTTGCCACCGTAATGGTAGTTGCCACTTGTTCGGTCAACCCCATTTTATTATAAATATATGCTCCAGTGATATAGCCATCCAGTTTTTGGGTAATATAGCGGAATTGTTCATCCTGATATACCGGTAATGTTCCTAATCCCAAAGCCGATTTACGAGGACGGAAATAAGCCCCTTTCTCAACCCGCATCAGTATGCCTTTTTTACTCTGTTCCGAAAGGAAGACAGCCACATTCGCCAATTTGTCATTGGGAAACGATAAATCCCGGAATGTAAATATACGTCCGACATCTATTTGCTCAATTTGCTGCAATATTTCTTTTCTAAATGAAGTCATAGCTTTTATTTTTCTGCAAAGTTAATATATTATGTTTTTACATGCAAATACATAACAAATAATTCACTAAAAATATTTTATACGAGACAAATGAAGCCAAACGGGGACTAATGAAGCCACCTGTTCCCAAATCCTTAAATATACTCTATTTCATCCTTACTTTTACTTCCGAAATTTTTATTTACTCACTAAAATTCAAAACATTATGGATGTAAACACAGCCAGCCAATCCACCACTGACGAACAGATGATGGATATTCTTCTTGTACTGGATAAGGAGAAAAAGACAATCAGCGCAGTAAAAGGCGTAGATGAAAACGGGGAACTCCAAACCGTACCGCCGGAAAACAACAGCGAACTTCTGAAATTCGACCGTCACGGCGATTTCTTTTCCAACTTCTTTTCCAACATGATGAACCAGTTGAAGAACCCGACCCGCTTCAACTTCTTCAAAATCCCGAAGTTGGAACTTCCCAAAATCGAGCCGATAATCAGGGATAACTTCAACAACCCTACACCGGAAAATGAAGCGGGCATAGAGCGTTACCGGGTGACACCTGAAATCGTGAAGCAGGAAGTGAAGAAAGAGCAGCAGGAACCCCAAAACGGGCAGCTGCCAGCCAAAGAAGCGGGAACAACGGCACAAGCACCGCAGCAACCTGACAAAAGCAAGTATGTTATCGACCCGGATAAAGTGGACTGGGAAGCCCTGAAAAACTTCGGGCTATCCAAAGAACAGCTTGAAAAGGCAAAGGCTTTAGAACCCATGTTAAGGGGGTACAAGTCGCCCGGTGCGTTCTCCATCGCAGGTAACTACAATTCCGCCATTATGAAACTGGATGCACGTTTATCTTTCCGGCACGACAAGGACAGGAATGTGGTTTTGGCGATACACGGCATCCGCCAAAAGCCGGAACTTGAACGCCCGTTCTTCGGACATGAATTTTCCAAAGAGGACAAAGCCAATCTTCTTGAAACGGGAAACATGGGACGCATAGTAAACCTGAAAAACTATATCACGGGAGAAATGATACCCTCTTTCGTCAGTGTGGATAAAGTAACAAACGAACTGGTTTCCATGCGTGCAAGCAGCGTCCAAATACCAGATGAAATAAAGGGTGTCAAACTGAACAAGGAACAACAGCAAGCCTTACGGGAGGGAAAAGGAGTATTCCTTGAAAATATGATTTCCAACCGTAAAAATCCCTTTTCCGCAACCGTTCAGGTCAATGCCGACAAGAAAAGTCTGGAATTTATCTATCCCAATGCCAAACAGTCACAGGAGCAAGGGCAGAAACAGACGCAGCAGAACAACCTTGTCACCAGTGACGGTGTAACCATCCCCAAGAGCATTTCAGGAATAGAGCTATCCCGCCAGCAACAGCAGGATTTAGTCAATGACAAGACCATCTTTGTTGCCGGACTGAAAGACAAGCGAGGGGTCGAATACGATGCTTATATTCAGGTGAACCATGATAAGAAGAAGTTAGGCTTTTACAGTGACAATCCCAGCTTTGACCGTTCCGCCGTGAAAGAAATTACTCCGGCAAGCAAGAACCGCACACAGGTAGCGGTCAATTCGGAGGGCAAGACCAACGAAGCCACCAAGAAAGTGAAAGAACCCTTGAAAAAAGGTCAGGACAAGCCCACTGAAAAACAAAAGACCAAGCAGGATAAAAAGGAGAAGCAGGAGCAGACGGACAAACCCAAACAAAGCAGGGGACGCAAAAGATGATAGCGGTATTAATCCTTATCCCGGTTATCGGTTTCGTCCTGTTTCTCTTTGCCTGTTACAAAACGGACTGGAAAGCCATAGACGAGCAGAACCGACAATTTTATGTAGATGGCTATCACATCTATTATGACCGGAAAATCCTAAGACAAAAAGAAGTGGAACAATTAAAATCGAAATTAGAATGATTGCAGTAATCGGAGAAAAACCAAGTGTGGCAAGGGACATTGCCCGCATTTTAGGAGCGAGTGAAAAACAGGATGGCTACCTTTCAGGTAACGGGTATCTCGTTACCTGGGCGTTCGGCCATCTTGTAGGTTTGGCAATGCCGGAAGCCTACGGCATACAGAGTTTCCGCCGGGAAAGTCTGCCTATTATCCCGGATAGTTTTCAACTTACACCCCGGCAAGTGAAAGCGGAAAAAGGGTACAAGGCAGACCCCGGCGCATTGAAACAGCTAAAGGTAATCAAAGAGGTATTCGACCAGTCGGACAAGATTATAGTCGCCACCGATGCAGGGAGAGAGGGGGAACTTATCTTTCGCTACATCTACCAGTATATTGGATGCAACAAGCCTTTTGTCCGTTTATGGATAAGCAGCCTTACCGACAAGGCAATCCGTGAGGGACTGCAAAACCTGAAAGCCGGTAGCCTGTATGATAACCTTTTCCTTTCGGCACAGGCACGCAGCGAAGCGGATTATTTGATAGGAATTAATGGTACACAGGCTTTAAGCGTGGCAGCCGGACAAGGAATATTCTCTTTGGGACGGGTACAGTCGCCCACGTTGGCTATGATATGCACCCGCTTTTTGGAAAACAAGAACTTTGTCCCGCAAAAGTATTGGCAACTGAAATTACAGTCGGCAAAAGACAATATCTCTTTTTCTGCCCTATCCGTAGAAAAATACGATGCACAGCAGACCGCCATCGACACACTGCAAAGGATAAAGGAAGCGGAAACGGTACGGGTGAAAACCGTAGAACGTAAGGAAGTGAACCAAGAACCGCCCTTGCTCTATGATTTAACTACGCTCCAAAAAGAAGCGAATACGAAACTGAATTTTTCCGCAGACAAAACCTTATCCATCGCACAAAAGTTATACGAGGGTAAACTAATCAGCTACCCCCGAACCGGAAGCCGTTATATCTCACAGGACGTGTTCGAGGAAATCCCGGAACGTCTTGTTAATTTGGAACAGTACACCCGCTTTTCCGGGTATGCCGCAGGGATGAAAGGCAAAGCCTTAAATTCCCGTTCCGTGAACGATGGCAAGGTGACAGACCACCACGCCTTGATTGTGACTGAAAATCTGCCCGGTAAAATGGAAACGGACGAACAGGCAGTTTATGAACTCATAGCCGGACGGATGTTGGAAGCCTTTTCTGAAAAATGCGTCAAAGACATTACCAGTGTAACGCTGGAATGTGCAGGGTCGCTTTTCACGGTCAAAGGCTCTGTAACCAAGTCCGCCGGATGGCGTGCCGTATTCGGCGAGAAAGAGGACGGGGAAGATAACGCCACTTTGCCTGCCATGCAGGACGGAGATAGTTTACCGCTTTCCGGCATTGAACTACTGGAGAAACAGACCAAGCCCAAGCCGTTACACACGGAAAGCAGTTTGCTTTCTTCAATGGAAACGGCAGGTAAGGAACTGGAAAACGCAGACATGAAAGCCAGCATGAAAGATATGGGTATAGGCACGCCCGCAACACGGGCAGCCATCATCGAGACGCTTTTTTCCCGCCAGTATATCGTCCGGGAGAAAAAGAACCTTGTCCCGACTGAGAAAGGTCTTGCCGTTTACAACATCATCCGGGACAAGAAGATAGCAGACGTTGAAATGACAGGGATGTGGGAAAATACGCTTGCCAAAATAGAAAGCGGGGAAATGAACCCCGATACGTTCCGCAAAGGTATCGAAGTGTATGCACGGCAAATCACGGCTGAACTTTTGGACGTTCAGCTTTCTTTCGCTTCGGGTAGTGGTTGCATTTGCCCGAAATGTAAAACAGGACGTATCTTGTTTTATCCGAAAGTCTCCAAATGTTCCAATGTGGATTGTTCCGTTACCATCTTCCGCAACAAGAGCGACAAGCAGCTAACGGACAAACAGATTACCGAACTGGTGACTACCGGGAAAACCGGGCTAATCAAAGGCTTTAAAAGCAGGAACGGCAAAGTCTTTGACGCTTCACTTGCCTTTGACGACCAGTTTAATGTTACTTTCGTGTTCCCCGAAAAGAAAGGCAAACCGAAGAAGTAAAATGAAAATCGCTATATTTGCCACAGAAAGTTTCATTATAGATAGATTTATAATTGAAATTTTTGTGGTTGAAGCACCCGGAGGGACACCGGGTGCTTTTTTAATCATTCTCCTTTATACTGGTAGGTCAGACAAACGACCTGATTGTCTGTAACCCGGTGTCCGGTCAGTTCCCACTTCGACCCGAAAGTCTTTCCTATGAACTTGATACCGTCCCCCAGCATGACAGGAACGATATACAGCGTTATTTCATCCAGCAGGGACGCTTCAATCAGTGAGGTTATAAACTTACCGCCGCCAATGACCTGAATATCGGTTTCCGAACTTGATTTAAGTTCATTGATTGCCCGTAAAGGCATATCAGTAAGAAAGGTTACATTCTCCTTTTCGGTCACATTAGTGTCGTAGTGGGACACTACAAAAGTCTTTTTACTTTTGTACGGCCATCCGCCCCAATGTTCAAAAATACAGGTATAGGTATTCGCACCCAACAGCAGGTAATTCGTAGTTTCGTATTCCTTATTCAGTAAGGTTCTTACATTTTGGGGCATCCAGTCCAGTTCATAGTCCGGCGTGGCGGTATGCCCGTCCAGCGATACGGCGATGTGCGCTTTGATTTGTTCCATATTGTCAGGTATTAAAGTGATATAAATCCCTACTGTCTTGGCACGTTAGCCGCCACCCCCAAAAAGAAAGCGTGGCATGACGCTGTTTCAAAGTAGAGGTACTGGCATACCCAAATGTGGAAACAGTGCAGCCACGCTATGACAAACGCATAGCATATCCTGCGCTGAATATCCCCACATTTTGAAAAGTGCCAGTTTTCTACTTTGGGACGTTCGGCGAACGTATATGTTATATATAAAGGCAATATTCCGGCAACCGCCGTCCAACTGCCGTTACTTTTCCGTGTAACTTCTGCAAAGTTAAGCAAATACCCTGAAAAATCACGTGCAAACAGAAAAAATCCTGCCGTGTTATCACAACAGGGCAGGACACAAGCACCTAAAAATACACAAGTTCAGCCCATACGCCTACGGGCAGCTTGCGTTCCTTTGAAGATGATATGAACCGATGACAAAACAGCTTTGGTT
>OHMO01000481.1_pt1 | contig 20340 bp, 19 predicted proteins | sample 1569321 | NCBI WGS metagenome assembly OHMO01 (sample SAMEA3879504, study PRJEB24766) | human gut metagenome | biome: human-associated habitat; feature: feces | place: USA | collected 1985/1987
GCGCTGCTGAAAGATTATGTAGGCCGCCCCTCGCCTCTCTACCATGCACGGAGATTGAGCGAAAAATACGGTTGTAAACTCTACTTGAAACGGGAAGACCTCAACCACACCGGTGCTCACAAAATCAATAATGCCATCGGACAAATCCTTTTGGCACGGAAAATGGGCAAAACGCGCATCATTGCCGAGACCGGTGCCGGCCAACACGGTGTGGCCACTGCTACGGTCTGTGCCCTGATGAACATGCCCTGCCGAGTCTACATGGGAGCGACGGACGTGGCAAGGCAACACGTCAACGTAGAACGCATGAAAATGTTGGGTGCCGAGGTTTATCCGGTAGAAAGTGGAAACAAGACATTGAAAGATGCCACGAATGAGGCCATCCGCGACTGGTGCTGTCATCCTGCCGACACTTATTATATCATCGGATCTACCGTAGGCCCTCATCCCTACCCTGACATGGTGGCACGCCTGCAATCTGTTATCAGCGAAGAAATCAAAAAGCAACTGCAAGAAAAAGAAGGACGTGATTATCCGGATTATCTGATAGCCTGCGTGGGAGGAGGAAGTAATGCTGCCGGAACGATTTATCATTATATCAACGACGAACGGGTAGGCATTATCCTGGCGGAAGCGGGAGGTAAAGGAATAGAGACCGGAATGACCGCCGCTACCATCCAACTCGGCAAAATGGGAATTATCCACGGAGCACGTACCTACGTCATCCAAAACGAGGACGGACAGATAGAGGAGCCATACTCCATTTCCGCCGGACTGGATTATCCGGGCATTGGTCCGATACACGCTAACCTTGCCGCCCAAAGCCGTGCCAACGTATTGGCAATCAACGACGACGAAGCGATAGAAGCTGCCTACGAACTAACCAAACTCGAAGGTATTATCCCTGCATTGGAATCCGCCCATGCATTAGGAGCTTTGAAAAAATTGAAGTTCAAGCCGGAAGATATCGTTGTATTGACTGTTTCGGGACGAGGAGACAAAGATATTGAAACCTATTTGTCGTTTAACGAACAGCTATAAATAATTAGTCAACCATCATTCGCAATCAATAATCAAGCAATTATAGAAATGAAAACATTTAATTATACTACCCATAGCAAACAAGTGCTCGGAGATATGCATACTCCCGTCAGCATTTATCTGAAAGTGCGCGACATGTATCCTCAATCCGCATTAATGGAAAGTTCCGATTATCATGCCGGAGAAAATTCCCTGTCATTTATAGCCCTTTGTCCCTTGGCAAGCATCGGTGTAAACGGTGGCATTGTCACTGCCAACTATCCCGATAATAGCCGTACGGAAGAACCGCTGACAAAAACATTCAATGTAGAAAAGGCCATGAACCGGTTTATCAATCAGTTCCAAGTAACCGGAGATAATAAGAATGTATGCGGACTTTACGGATACACGACGTTTAATGCCGTGAAGTACTTCGAGCATATCCCGGTGAAAGAAAGTCATGATGAGCAAAACGATGCTCCGGATTTACTATACATATTATATAAGTATGTCATTGTTTTCAATCATTTCAAAAATGAGCTGACATTAGTTGAAATGTTGTCCGAAGGAGAAGAAAGCGGTTTGCCGGAACTGGAAGCAGCCATCGAAAACCGGAATTATGCTTCCTACAATTTCTCTGTAACAGGCCCCGTAACCAGCCCCATCACCGACGAAGAGCACAAAGCAAATGTGCGCAAAGGAATCGCACACTGTATGCGCGGAGATGTTTTCCAAATCGTGCTTTCCAGAAGATTTATCCAACCATACGCCGGAGATGATTTCAAAGTTTATCGCGCACTCCGCAGCATCAATCCTTCTCCTTATCTTTTCTATTTCGACTTCGGAGGATATCGTATCTTTGGTTCTTCACCGGAAACACATTGCAAAATCGAAGATGGTCGTGCTTACATCGATCCGATTGCCGGAACCACCCGTCGCACGGGAGACACAGTAAAAGACCGCGAATTGACAGAGACTTTACTGGCCGACCCTAAAGAAAATGCAGAGCATGTCATGCTGGTTGATCTTGCAAGAAACGATCTTTCACGTAATTGCCATGATGTACGCGTGGTATTCTATAAGGAACCGCAATATTATAGCCATGTTATTCATTTGGTAAGCCGTGTCAGTGGTATGCTGAATGAAGGCGCCGACAAAATAAAAACGTTTATTGACACATTCCCGGCCGGTACGTTAAGCGGTGCCCCCAAAGTACGCGCTATGCAGTTAATCAGTGAAATCGAGCCACATAATCGTGGAGCCTACGGTGGTTGTATCGGTTTTATCGGATTGAATGGCGAATTAAACCAAGCAATCACCATCCGTACTTTTGTAAGCCGCAACAACGAACTCTGGTTCCAGGCCGGAGGAGGTATCGTAGCACGCAGCCAAGATGAATACGAACTGCAAGAGGTGAACAATAAACTGGGAGCACTGAAAAAGGCGATTGACCTAGCAGTCAATTTAAAAAATTAGCCAAAGATAGTAACTCACTCCCAAATTATGCACGATGATTGCATAGAGTTATGCACGACGGCTGCATAGAGCTATACACGATGGTTGCATAGAGCTATGCACGATGGCTGCATAAAATTGGTAAACAAACTAATTAAAATTAAAAATCAAAAATGAAAATATTACTTTTAGATAACTACGACTCTTTCACTTATAACCTGCTGCATGTAGTGAAAGAATTAGGGGCTACAGATGTAGAAGTAGTCCGCAACGACCAGATAGAGCTTGATGAAGTAGATCGTTTTGATAAAATCATCCTGTCTCCCGGACCGGGCATACCCGAAGAAGCCGGATTGTTACTACCTATTATTAAGAGATACGCTCCGACCAAAAGCATTCTGGGGGTCTGCCTGGGTCATCAGGCTATCGGCGAAGCTTTCGGAGCACGTCTGGAAAACCTCAAAGAAGTATATCATGGCGTACAAACTCCGGTAAGTATCATTCGTCAGGACCTGCTTTTTGAAGGATTAGGAAAAGAAATCCCTGTCGGAAGATATCATTCCTGGGTAGTCAGCCGGGAAGGTTTTCCGGACTGTCTGGAAATAACAGCAGAAAGCCAGGAGGGACAAATCATGGCAATCCGCCATAAAACGTATAATGTACATGGTATTCAGTTCCATCCCGAATCAGTATTAACTCCGCAAGGAAAAGAAATTATCAAAAACTTCTTAAACGATTAAACTTATGAAACAGATTCTATACAAACTTTTCGAACATCAATATTTGGGACGCGATGAAGCGCGCACCATTCTACAGAACATCGCGCAAGGGAAATATAACGATGTGCAAGTGGCCTCACTCATCACCGTCTTTCTGATGCGTAATATTTCCGTAGAGGAATTATGCGGTTTCCGTGACGCACTGTTGGAAATGCGTATTCCGGTCGATTTGAGTGATTTCGCTCCGATTGATATCGTAGGAACCGGAGGTGACGGAAAAAACACATTCAATATTTCTACAGCTTCCTGCTTTACAGTTGCCGGAGCCGGCTTCCCGGTTGTGAAACATGGTAACTATGGAGCAACATCGGTCAGTGGTGCCAGTAATGTAATGGAGCAACACGGTGTAAAATTCACCAGTGATGTAGACCAACTGCGTCGCAGCATGGAAAAATGCAATCTTGCTTATCTACATGCCCCTTTATTCAATCCGGCATTAAAAGCAGTAGCTCCGGTTCGTAGAGGATTGGCAGTGCGCACTTTCTTCAATATGCTCGGTCCATTGGTAAATCCGGTATTACCTGCTTACCAACTGTTAGGAGTTTACAATCTACCGTTACTTCGCCTTTACACCTATACTTATCAGGAAAGCAAGACGAAATTTGCCGTTGTTCATAGCCTTGACGGATATGATGAGATTTCTCTGACCAATGAGTTTAAAGTGGCAACCAGCGATCATGAAAAGATTTACACTCCCGAAAGCCTCGGCTTCTCCCGTTATAAGGATATTGATCTGGATGGCGGACAAACACCGGAAGATGCAGCTAAGATTTTCGATCATATCATGAATAATACAGCTACGGAAGCTCAAAAAAATGTAGTGATAGTCAACTCCGCTTTCGCTATCCATGTGATTCGTCCGGAAAAGACAATTGAAGAATGTATTGCTCTTGCCAAAGAATCATTGGAAAGCGGACGTGCATTAGCAACTTTGAAGAAATTCATTGAGTTAAATAGTTAATTTGATTTACGATTAGACGATTTACAATGTACGATTGAAATTAGTATTACAAAAAAAGATCCGTGCGTGTACATGTGTTTATGATTTCAAAAGTGATATCAATTATGCATCGTAAATCGTCTAATCGTAAATCAATAAGTCTGATCATAAATATAAAAGCCAACGAACTGATGAAAGATATATTATCCGAGATTATAGCAAACAAACGATTTGAAGTTGACCTGCAAAAGCAGGCTATTTCTATCGAACAATTACAGGAAGGTATTAGCGAATCTCCGACTCCCCGCTCTATGAAGCAAGCATTAGCCTCTTCCGCATCAGGAATCATCGCCGAGTTCAAGCGACGCTCTCCTTCCAAAGGATGGATACAAGAAGAAGCGCGTCCGGAAGAGATCGTTCCCTCCTATGCAGCGGCAGGTGCCTCCGCCCTTTCCATCCTTACTGATGAGAAGTTTTTCGGAGGAAGCCTGAAAGATATCCGCGCCGCACGCCCTTTGGTGGAAATTCCCATTCTTAGAAAAGACTTCATCATTGACGAATACCAGCTTTACCAAGCTAAAATTGTCGGTGCAGATGCCGTACTTCTCATCGCAGCCGCACTAGAACTGGAAAAGTGCAATGAACTGGCAGAGAAAGCCCACTCGCTGGGTTTGGAGGTCTTATTGGAAATTCACAACACTGAAGAACTATCATATATCAATAAGGAAATAGATATGATAGGCGTTAACAACCGTAATTTAGGAACTTTCTTTACGGATGTGGAAAACTCTTTCCGTCTCGCCGAACAACTCCCCCAAGATTCTGTATTGGTATCAGAAAGTGGCATCTCCAATCCTGAAATAGTGAAACGCCTTCGGACAGCCGGATTTCGCGGATTCCTGATCGGCGAAACATTGATGAAAACGGAACATCCGGGAGAAACCTTACAGAATTTCCTGCAAGCAATGCAATAACCAATCGCCTAAAAACAGACAACCCTATGATCAACGGAAAAATCATCAAAGTTTGCGGAATGTGTGAAGCAGAAAACATACGGGACGTAGAAGCGCTCGAAGGTATTGATATGCTGGGATTTATTTTTTATCCCAAATCTCCGAGATATATCTATGAACTTCCCGCTTATCTTCCTATTCACGCCAAGCGTGTCGGAGTATTTGTAAATGCAGATAAGCCGACAGTCAGTATGTATGCTGACCGTTTTGGGCTTGACTATGTACAACTGCATGGGACGGAATCACCGGAATATTGCCGGTCACTACAAGAGAGGGGACTGAAAATCATCAAAGCATTTTCGATAGCCCTACCCAAAGACTTGACAAAGGTATATGAATATGAGAAAACTTGCGATTTTTTCCTGTTCGACACTAAATGCGAACAATATGGCGGTTCGGGGAATCAATTTGACTGGAATATATTGCATACATACAAAGGACACGTACCTTTTATATTAAGCGGAGGAATCCATTCCTGCAGCGCCCATTCTCTCAAGGGATTCAGCCATCCCCTCCTTGCCGGATACGACCTCAATAGTCGTTTTGAAGTGAAACCCGGAAAGAAAGATACAGACCGGATCCGAACATTCCTAAATGAATTAAAATCATAATTAAAAAACTCAATAATCATGAATAGAATCAATCAACTTTTCAATAGCGATAAGAAAGACATACTTTCTATCTATTTCTGCGCCGGTGATCCTACTTTAGAAGGTACTGCTCACGTAATCCGTACTCTCGAAAAAAACGGAGTCGACATGATCGAAATCGGAATCCCTTTCAGCGACCCGATGGCGGACGGCATTGTCATTCAGAATGCCGCTACTCAATCTTTACGCAACGGTATGTCTTTAAAACTTCTTTTTGAACAACTACGGGATATTCGAAAGGATGTAAAAATTCCATTGATATTAATGGGATACTTAAATCCGATCATGCAATTCGGATTTGAAAATTTCTGCCGTAGATGTGTAGAATGTGGTATCGACGGCGTCATTATCCCTGATCTCCCTTTCCGTGATTATCAGGAACAATACCGAATCATCGCCGAACGATATGGTATCAAGGTGATTATGCTTATTACCCCGGAGACCAGCGAAGAACGCGTGCGGGAAATCGATGCTCATACGGATGGTTTTATCTATATGGTTTCATCAGCGGCAACCACCGGAGCACAACAGGATTTCAATGAGCAGAAGCGGGCCTATTTCAAAAAAATAGAGAATATGCACCTCAACAATCCGCTAATGGTAGGGTTCGGAATCTCCAATAAAGCGACTTTTCAAGCTGCTTGCGAACACGCCTCCGGAGCAATCATAGGCAGCAGATTCGTTACTTTGCTTGAAGAAGAAAAAGATCCGGAGAAAGCAATACTCAAATTAAAAGCTGGGTTGAAATGATTTATTGATGTGGATCAGCAGTTTACTCTGAGTCGTTAAATCCTCTCTCACGCTTTGCCTACATCTTTTATAAAAAGATGGCGGGAAATCTAAAAGAAGCAACCATCTTTTTTAGATTTCCCGCCACAACTTATTCATACAAATGAGGAATCCACAAAATTATTCGAAAACTCATCAATCATAAATCACAATTATTTCATATCTTTGCCAATATTTTAACAGTAGTTCAACAATTATGAGAGCAGAGACCCCTTCCGTTTTGTTAATTTACACGGGTGGAACGATCGGAATGATAGAAAATCCGGAAACTGGTGCCTTAGAAAACTTTAACTTCGATCATCTACTCAAGCATGTACCCGAATTAAAAAGATTCAACTACCGCATCTCTTCCTATCAATTCGAACCACCTCTCGACTCTTCGGATATGGAACCTGCTTACTGGGCAAAACTGGTAAAGATTATCAATTATAATTACGACTATTTCGATGGTTTTGTCATTCTTCACGGAACGGACACTATGGCTTACACAGCTTCCGCATTAAGTTTTATGCTCGAAAACTTAAGCAAGCCTGTCATCCTCACAGGTTCACAGCTTCCTATCGGGACTTTACGGACGGATGGAAAAGAAAACCTTATCACAGCCATTGAAATCGCTGCCGCCAAGAACTCGGACGGAACAGCCATCGTTCCTGAGGTTTGCATATTTTTTGAAAATCATTTGATGCGTGGCAACCGTACAACCAAAATCAATGCGGAAAACTTCAACGCATTTCGTTCTTTCAACTACCCACCATTAGCACGGGTAGGCATCCATATCAAATATGAGCCTAACTTGATTCGCAAACCCGATCCGACAAAACCGTTAAAGCCACATTATTTATTTGATACCAATGTCGTTATTCTGACGCTCTTTCCCGGCATTCAAGAAAGTATCGTGACCTCTCTCCTTCATGTTCCGGGACTGAAGGCTGTCGTAATGAAGACTTTCGGATCGGGAAATGCACCGCAAAAAGAATGGTTTATCCGCCAGCTAAAGGAAGCGACAGAACGTGGAATCATCATTATCAACATTACCCAATGCGCGTCCGGAGCTGTGGAAATGGGACGTTATGAAACAGGAATGCATCTTTTGGAAGCCGGTGTTATCAGCGGATATGACAGTACCCCCGAATGCGCCATTACGAAACTGATGTTTCTGCTGGGACACGGATTATCCAACCAAGACATTCGGTACAAAATGAACTCTTGTCTGATAGGAGAAATCACTAAAGTTTGAAATAGGAGCCTATTATCATACTTATTTGATTTTATTTGTTTAAATATAGGTGTTATTCTAAAATAATATTTATATTTGCACTACTTGTAAATTTTATGTAACAACAAACTTATCTATAAACCTGATAACAAAACAAGCGACAGAAAGGTCTATTCGTATGAAAAAGAAAATATTACTAGTCGACGATAAAGCGACAATTGGAAAAGTAGCCAGTGTATACTTAGGAAAAGATTATGATTTTACCTATCGGGAAGATCCTATCAAAGCTATCGAATGGCTGAACGAGGGCAATATACCCGATCTTATCATATCGGATATCCGCATGCCTCTCATGACAGGAGACGAATTCTTAAGATACATGAAAAATAATGAATTATTCAAGTCAATCCCTATTGTCATGTTATCCAGTGAGGAAAGCACGACGGAAAGAATCAGACTATTGGAAGAAGGCGCGGAAGACTACATATTAAAGCCATTCAACCCATTGGAACTCAAAGTCCGAATCAAAAAGATTATTGACTAATACCAGGCTGCTACATGCAATATTTTATTTATATAGGTAGAGATAGCAAGACGATAGAGTTGTTTTCCAAATTAAATGTAGGGGTATTTTATGCTGTGCCAAATTGTAGCAAAGCTATTAAAGCAGTAGACAAAATACGTGAAAAATATGATATAGCTCTATTTTTTGAACAAGTAGACCTCTCCAAAGATATTGCAGATGTCCGGTATATGCGCAAGAAATATCCGGGACTTTACATGGTACTTGTTATGGATTCGTTGTCTAAAGAAGAAGCGGCACAATATTTGAAAGCCGGAATCAACAATACCATTAAATTTGAAATGACTCATGAAGCCTTAACAGACTTATCAACTTTTCTCAAACGCCGCAAGGAGCAGAAAATAAAAGATCTCCAGCTCAAGGCACAAAATATCAAAGCTTTCCAGTTACCTTTATGGAAACGAATCTTTGATATATTATTTTCGGGAATGGCTATATTATGTCTTTCCCCTCTTTTGATATTTACTGCATTAGCCATTCGCTTGGAAAGTAAAGGAGCAGTCATCTATAAATCCAAACGAGTCGGAAGCAACTATCAGATATTTGATTTTCTCAAATTCCGTTCCATGTATACTGACGCGGACAAGCATCTGAAAGATTTCAATGCTCTTAACCAATACCAGCAGGAAGAAGAGGAGCCCGATATATGGGGAGAAGACATCGATACAGACATGAATGAAGAAGGCGATGAAGAAGAAATTCTTTTAGTATCCGATGATTTCGTTATCTCCGAAGAAGATTATATTCACAAAAAATCCAAAGAGAAAAGCAATGCTTTTGTTAAACTGGAAAATGATCCGAGAATAACAAAGATAGGACGCTTTATCCGCAAATACAGTATCGACGAGTTACCGCAGCTTTTTAATATCTTAAAAGGGGATATGTCAATAGTCGGAAATCGACCTCTCCCACTCTATGAAGCCGAACTACTGACTAGTGACGAACACATCGACCGCTTCATAGGTCCTGCCGGGCTAACTGGTCTATGGCAGGTAGAGAAAAGAGGTGAAGCAGGCAAACTTTCCGCTGAAGAACGTAAACAATTGGATATCATTTATGCCAAAACTTTTTCTTTCTGGCTGGATATAAAGATTATTCTAAAGACAGTTACTGCATTTATTCAAAAAGAGAACGTATAACTTCCTTTAAGTGATGGACTCTTATATCTACATAATAGATGATCTGGCATTCTTCCTTACAGGGATTCTGTTTCTATACCTTTTTATATTATCCACCGCTTCACATTTCAGACATATCACATACCCTAAAGCTCAAAAAAAATATCGCTGCGCCATCCTTATTCGTGAAAGCAGTCCCCTTCCCGATTTATATGGGAAAGAATCACCCTACGAATTCATCACATACAACGATCTATATCAAGGTATCATCAGTTTAGACAAAGAACATTACGACTTGGCTCTTATCCTGCCTGATACTGCCCGTACTCTGTCCCCACAACTGTTGGACAAGATTTATGACGCTTATGATGCCGGAATACAGGCAATCCAGCTACATACACTCGTAAAAGGCTGCAAGGGATTTCGTTTCAAATTTCGAGTGATGCGTGATGAAATAAAAAACAGCCTGTACAGGGCAGGCAATACGCAATTCGGGTTATCATCCAATTTGCTTGGAACCAATATGGCTATTGATCTGGCATGGTTACAGAAAAACCTGAAAAGTTCCAAAACCAATATCGAACGGAAGTTACTTCGACAGAACATATATATCGACTATCTGCCGGAAGCCATTGTTTACTGCGAATCCTATCCGACCTGTCCTTATCGGAAACGCCCCCGAAAAATGATCTCTTATTTGCTCTCCTCTCTATTAGAAGGGAACTGGAGTTTCCTTAATCGGATTATGCAGCTATTGATACCCTCTCCGCTGAAATTGTGCATCTTCGTCGGTATCTATGCTTTACTGATAACAGCATATAACTGGACGTCATCATTTGGCTGGTGGAGCATATTATTCGGTTTATTCATTGTATACAGTCTGGCGATTCCGGATTATCTGGTAGAAGACAAAAAGAAGAAAAAACACTCAATATGGAGAAAAAAACACTTAAGCAGCGAATTAAAGAAAACTCCGGTTTAAAACAGGCCGTTCACCGATTCATCATGCATCCTGTCAAAACGCGTCCTAACTGGTGGATACGTATCTTCGGTTACGTATATCTTAAACGAGGTAAAGGCTCCGTGATTTATCGAAGCGTTCGCAAAGATCTCCCTCCCTTCAACCGATTCTCTTTAGGAAGATATTCCGTTGTTGAGGATTTTTCCTGCCTCAACAATGCAGTCGGCGACTTGACCATCGGAGATTATACACGAATCGGATTAAGAAATACAATCATTGGTCCGGCCGCTATCGGCAACCACGTCAACCTTGCTCAGAATGTAACCGTCACAGGACTCAATCATAATTATGAAAATGTGGAAAAGAGAATTGACGAACAGGGTGTCAGCACACAAACGGTTGTTATTGAGGATGATGTATGGATAGGCGCCAATTCAGTCATTCTCCCGGGAGTGACTTTAGGAAAACATTGTGTTGTAGCTGCCGGAAGTATAGTCACTCATTCCGTCCCTCCCTATTCGATATGTGCCGGTTGCCCCGCAAAAGTTATCAAATCATATGATTTTGAAACAAATGAATGGGAAAAAGTAGAAAAATCAGCCATCAATAACTATAAATAATGAGAATAGCTACGCAATATACCTTATATAGGGGATTGTGACATATATTGAGATACACTATCTTTGCAGTATCAGAATTGAATTAATTAGTCATAATTTTATTACGTAGCCACATTTAAGTAAAAATGAAATAGGATCCTGCCGAAGTGATTTCGTCGGGATTTTGTTTTTATACTGACCCGAAATATCTACTGCCCCAATATTTTGCCGTTTTATTCACAAGCAATAAAAAAAACGAGTTAATTCTTTTTTTATAGAATCACTCGCCACCGCATCAGAAAAGCCAAAAGGCTTTTCCATAGTACCTCATTTTTTTCCTGAAAACTAATCTTCTTTTCTACCTCTAAAACGTCTTTACCTATTGTTATCCTTTTTACCTAACTATAAAAACTTTCCTATTGAATAAAAATTTTAATACCTTAAATCTTTACTTAATCTAATACCTTACATTTTTTCTTTTACCTTATAAACTAACAGCAATTTCCCAATTGCATTGCAAAGGTACGAATAATTTCCGTGTGCGCAAACGGTTTTATATTTTATAACACTTTTCCTTGCTATAAGCCCTTCACATCATTCAGCGTAACCAACTTATTTACAATAGCATAAATAGTCAAACCCGCCGCACTATGTATTTGCAATTTTTTGCTAATATTTCTCCGATGCGTAATAACCGTATGAATAGATAAAAACAGCTTTTCCGCTATTTCTTTATTTGTCATTCCTTTTACCACACAGATGACGATTTCCTTTTCCCGCTGGCTGAGCGCATCCTGATTTTCCAAATCTTCTTCCTCAGAAGGAACACTCAGCAAACCGGAGATTTTCTTAGACAATCTCTCCAAATCATCAAATATAGAAATAGACTCATCATATTTGCTCAACAAGGAGGCATCTACAAAAGAAGTGACCAATGCTATCACCCGTATCTTCTTACCGGACGTTTCCTCTCGAAACTTACCTATATCGAAATAATCACCGAAAGCCGGATTGACAATCAGCATATCAGGACACTGCGTCCGGACACAGTCATGCAGAGCCTCAATAGAAAGCAACTCTATAGGTTGCACTTTCACATTAGGAAGACGCTTCAACGCAGCAGTCAGCCCGCCACGAATAATTACAGAAGTCTCAGCAATTGCAATCCGGATAACTTCATTATTTTTCATTTTCCATCATCCTCCTTTCCAGGTTCAGAATAGCAGGAACAAAAATATAGTCCTCTATCTTGCAATGAGATTCCAGCCCCTCCTCACAAGCATAAATATCAAAAAGCGCCGCATTCAGAAGATTCTCATTGGCTTTGGCCGGACAATATTTAATAATGATATTCTTCAGTTCGGTCAACTTCTCTCCCACTTGGTCGTGATGTTTGGAGAATGTACTGATCTGGTAGTTTTTCGGGGCATTTCCTGCTATTAACGCATCCACATACTTAAATACGGTTTTCTCTTCATAATCCATATGTTTACGCACTTCACGGGTATATTCATCAAAAAACTTCAGAATAAGGAAAGCAACATCGTCCTGCGAGCAGTCAATGGCTTCAATCAATTTGCGCCGGATGGCGGGAAGAGAAAAATCAAGAAAATAGATGTGTGCCTGCCGCAGATAATCAATCAACGCAGGGATGGAAATATCATCTTTATCTCCATCTAACCGAGAAAAGCCCTCAGCCATAAAATTAACTACAATCAGGAAAGTACGGCAATCTACTCCATTCAGCTCGCAAACCTCCTTTACCGTTTTATCTCCAAACCCTAACGAGAGCCCGAAACGGCTCATTACCTGCAACAAGGAATAATTGTCACTGATAAGATCAATCATCTTATCAGTCGGCTTATATTTTTGTAAATTATCCATCTTACCTATTTATATTTAGCGAGTGCAAAGAAACGGAATATTTCACGAAATCGCAATCACCATTTATAGGTATTTTGAACCATTACAATATTCTAAATACTAATTACATGTTACTATTTTACAATACAAGTCTAGGCGAGCTTATCTTTTTTTCGTAATTTTGTCGCTATCAATTTGTAATTAGCAACTCATAATTTATAATTAATAAAATGGCAAACGAACTCGAACTGAAATACGGCTGCAACCCTAATCAAAAGCCTGCCCGTATCTTCATGAAAGAAGACGAACTCCCCATCGAAGTGTTGAATGGACGTCCCGGTTATATCAATCTATTGGATGCATTCAACAGTTGGCAACTAGTGAAAGAACTGAAAGAAGCTACCGGACTGCCGGCTGCCGCTTCTTTTAAACATGTCAGCCCTGCAGGTGCTGCTGTTGCAGTAGAAATGAGCGACACGCTGAAGAAGATTTATTTTGTCGATGACATGAAACTATCTCCATTGGCTACAGCATACGCCCGTGCACGTGGAGCAGACCGCATGTCGTCTTACGGAGACTTTATCGCATTGTCCGACACTTGTGACGAAGAAACAGCACGCATCATCAACCGTGAAGTATCCGACGGTGTCATTGCTCCTGACTACACTCCCGAAGCACTGGAGATTCTAAAGAATAAAAGAAAAGGAACCTATAATGTAATAAAGATAGATCCTGCATACCGCCCGGCTCCTATCGAACATAAAGATGTATTCGGAGTAACTTTCGAACAAGGAAGAAACGAATTGAAGATCGATGAAAGTCTTTTGAAAGAGATGCCTACGCAGAACAAGGAAATCCCGGCTGATGCAAAACGCGACTTAATCATTGCCTTAATCACTTTAAAATATACACAATCTAATTCTGTATGTTATGCCAAAGACGGACAGGCAATCGGTATTGGCGCAGGCCAACAGTCACGTATCCACTGTACGCGCCTGGCAGGAAATAAAGCAGATATCTGGTATTTACGCCAACACCCGAAAGTGATGAACTTGCCGTGGATTGAGAAAATCCGTCGTGCAGACCGTGATAACACGATTGACGTTTACATCTCAGAAGATTATGACGACGTACTGGCAGACGGCATCTGGCAACAGTTCTTCACTGAAAAGCCGGAAATACTGACACGCGAAGAAAAACGGGCATGGTTGGATACGATGACAGGCGTAGCTTTAGGATCGGATGCATTCTTCCCATTCGGAGATAATATAGAACGCGCACACAAGAGTGGCGTTAGCTATATTGCACAACCGGGCGGATCAGTACGTGACGATCATGTGATTGAAACTTGCGACAAATACAATATGGCAATGGCATTTACAGGCATCCGCTTGTTCCACCATTAAAAAGATCGACCATTTTTATTCCATATATCCCCATTTATAATGAGAAGGAGACAAATCTTCCATTATAAATGGGGATTTCCTATTTCTTTAAGCCCCTCTATCTTTGCAGCGTTACATTTAAAAACGAATCAAAGATGAATAAAATTGGTGTATTTTATGGTTCTACAACCGGAACAACAGAAGACCTTGCCCGTCGAATTGCAGAGAAATTAGATGTACCATCGGCAGATGTATTTGATGTATCCAAGCTAACAGAGGCGTTAGTCAATGAATATGACGTATTGGTGCTCGGCTCTTCCACATGGGGAGCAGGCGAACTTCAAGACGACTGGTACGATGGAGTAAAAGTTTTAAAGAAGTGTGATTTATCCCACAAATCTGTAGCCCTGTTCGGTTGCGGCGACTCTGACTCGTATAGCGACACATTCTGTGACGCAATAGGTACTCTTTATGAAGATCTGAAAGATACCCACTGCAAATTCTGTGGAGCAACAGATACTGCAGGCTATACCTTCGATTCTTCCATTGCCGTCGTAGACGGTAAGTTTGTAGGTCTTCCACTTGACGAAGTCAACGAAGATAGCAAAACAGACGAACGTATCAGCGCATGGGCTGAACAAGTGAAACAAGAAATTAGCTAATTTCACCTTAACATAAAAGACCGCAGTAAAAAGAAGGTATAAAGATAGCAGTTTAAGCGATAACCTTAGCATAAGTTTAGCTTTGTTTGTATGTAGTTTGTCTGAGGTGAATCGTTTCTGAGAAGACAGTCTCCTGATAGTAGATATACTCAAAGGAACAGGCTGTAGAAGAAACGATTCACTCAAATACAAACAAGGCAACAGAATAGTTATTCATGTTTCAGCCATGCATTTGGCAATACTTCTTTTTCACCTTTTTCATTCACCAGTTCCATCTGCAATACGCCTCCGTTACAATCGAAGTAACGCACTTCTATCGGATGAAGCCCGGCTTTCAAAGCCTTCTGCACAATAATCTCTACCGGCGAATGTGCTCCATCATTATCTCCCAACAATTCACCGTCAAGCATTAATGTGCTACCGTCGTCCGAGAGAAGGGCAAATGTATAGATACCATCGGCAGGAACTTCCAGATAGCCAGTCAATACCAGACCGATATTTCCTTTCACCTCTTCGGGAATGGATACCGATTCCACCACATACTCCCCTTTGACAGGAGCTGCATCAATATCCGCACAAAGATTACCACGAAAATCGTGCCATACTGCTTTCAAGCCGGGCTGCAAAGCAGCCGGAGCAGTCACCGCCTCTGCATAAGGAGCCTTTACATACTTGGTACGCACCACATCCGAAGGAGAACCATCCGGACGGAAAGTGCGGAAAGCGAAATCCGTAGTCTTCCCAACCTCCAAAGCACCGTTATAAAGAGCTGATTCTTTGGTAGGCATACTGCCGTCTGTCGTATACCGTATTTCAGTACCGGGTAACGGGCAAGTCAATTCCACAGTTGTTTCATCAATAAATGCATTCACTTTATAGAATCCCTGCAAGTCAGGCACCCTATAATTTACCCTCATCACATCCATCCGTTTAAACTGCGGAACAAGCTGACGATAAAACTCTTCGAGGCTTGGTTTAACAGCCGGTTCTACCCAGGCTATTTCGCTCAATGCAATCATGCGGGGAACGATCAGGTATTCAATGCGCTTCATTGTCGGAATCCATTCAGCCCAGAGATTCGCCTGCACACCCCAGATATATTCCTTCTGTTCCGGCGATAACCGCTCGTCTGCACACGGATCATACGCAAGTATTTTCTTTACTGAATTCTGATCCTGCGCATAATCGAAATAAAAATATTCATTCGGACAAACAATCACTTTCTGCTTTTGTGCAGTTGCCGTAGGCAATGCATCTTTCGCCCAACTTCTCCACCATGTAATGGCAGCATCGGAAGATAATCCGTCGGATACCACTTCATCCCAGCCTATGAGTTTCTTTCCGTTGGCAAGAAAGAATTTCTCCATGTCACGTACAAACCATGCCTGAAGTTCTTCTACCGAACCCAATTTCTCCGTACGAATCCGTTTCTGACAAAGAGGACATTTCTTCCAGTTGGCTTTTTCCACTTCATCACCACCCATGTGCACATATTCATAAGGGAAAAGTTCAAAAACTTCTTTGAATACATTCTGACAGAACTCCAGCGTTGTATCTTTACCCGGACAGATAGGAGAAGAGAAGATTTCTCCCCATCCGATTAGTCCGTCGCATGCCAACTCCGGATATTGACTGATAGCCGCGAGGAAATGTCCCGGCATATCAATCTCGGGAATGACATCGATACCTCTTTGCGCAGCATAGGCGACTATTTCTTTTATATCATCATGAGTGTAATAACCTCCATACAGCGTATCTCCTTCCACAATGCGTATCTTATCTTCCGGAATCAGGAAATCGGTATTATCTTCTTCTTTCGCACGTGCCATACAGGTACGATCCTGCGTATTGAATTTACGCCAGGCCCCTTTTTCTGTAAGCAACGGGTACTTCTCGATCTCTATACGCCAGCCCTGATCATCGGACAGATGCCAATGGAACTTATTAAGTTTATACAAAGACATCAGATCTAATATATGCTTCACTTCTTTTTTATTCCAGAAATGGCGGGAAGCATCCAACATAAATCCACGCCACTCAAATCGTGGCGCATCTTCTATTTGCACGACAGGAATAGAATAATTCTGTTTCTCTCCCTGCACTTCTGTCACCGCAGGAAGCAACTGGCGAATAGTAGTAATAGCAGAAATAATGCCCGAATAGTCAGTTGCCTCCACCCGAATATACTCCGGCGTAGACTCAAGCTTATAAGAGCCGGGCTTTCCAGCAGTATCCTTCAACTGAAAATACATACCTACCTGACTCTTATCGGTAGTGACCTCAACAGAAGACGATACGACATTCCGAAGAATTTCCTGCAGGTATCCGGTAGCCGGAAACAACGACTGATCGGAAACTCCGATCTTCATGCCATCTTTTAAAACAAACGAGCCCGACTGCTCGGTCAGACTAACGGGGGTAGGCAGAATTGCAATTTCTTGCTTGACGGTAGACGTACAAGAAGAAAAGACACAAGCTGACACAATAAGTAAAGAGCTACTTAATTTTTTGAACATGCGGTTAACTATTTAATAAATGATTTGTCTTGTTTTTAATTGACCATCTATATATAATACAACTAAAACGCATAAACTACTAAAAAGGCGGAAAAAGTTTTTCATAACTTCATATCACAAACTCCTATTAATGTTTATCTTTGCTCCCCCAATCCATTACAAAACAATTATAAAGGGTCACTTCAATGTCAAGAGAGAACATACTAATCACAACCTCGTGGATCAGCACAATTGGCAATGCAATCTTGTCCGTATCCAAAATCATAATCGGTTTATTTGCCGGTAGTTTAGCTGTAGTCGGCGACGGTATCGACTCGGCAACCGACGTCGTTATCTCTATCGTTATGATTTTTACGGCACGCCTCATCAACCGCCCTCCTTCAAAGAAATATGTATTCGGATATGAGAAAGCGGAAGGGATCGCAACAAAGATTCTATCACTCGTGATATTTTATGCCGGTGTACAAATGTTGCTATCATCCACTAAAAACATCTTTTCAGATGAAGTGAAAGAGATACCATCGGCTATCGCCATCTATGTCACTATATTTTCTATTATCGGTAAACTCTTACTGGCTTCATACCAGTACAAACAGGGAAAGAAAATAGACAGTTCCATGCTGACGGCGAATGCGATAAATATGCGTAATGATGTTGTCATCTCGGCCGGAGTTTTATTAGGGTTGATTTTTACTTTTATATTCAAATTGCCGATACTCGATTCGATAACGGGATTGATAATCAGCCTCTTTATCATCAAGTCGTCCATTGGTATTTTTCTCGACTCGAATGTGGAGCTTATGGATGGCGTGAAGGATGTCAATGTGTATAATAAGATATTCGAAGCTGTCGAGAAAGTGCCGGGAGCAAGTAATCCGCACCGGGTCAGGTCGAGAATGATAGGAAACCGGTATATCATCACTCTCGACATTGAAGTGAATCCTCATATAACCATCACACAGGCACACGAAATTGCCGGAGCCGTAGAAAAAAGCATAGAAGACTCCATAGACAATGTATATGATATTTTAGTACACGTAGAGCCTGCCGGAGAATGTCAGACAGATGAGAAATTCGGAGTGAACAAGGGTATGGTCTGATTAGTACAAATACAAAATCCTGCACGTTTCTCGTACAGGATTTCACATTACAGATTTAGCTAGGCATTTTTACAGATTTGTCTTCAATGTAACCTCTGTACTCATATGTAGTAAGATATCTTATTCTCATAATCATGAGCTTTTTACATTTATAAATCAGCCTCTGCTTTTCCATCATTAGGCAAGGTAGCAGGATTCCATGATTTTATAGTCGTATTTGACACATCTCATTTTGTCTTGTTTAGAGTCACAGTATACATATATTCTTTACCTGCTTCTGTTGCAAATACATTATCGCCAGTTAATAGTTCAGTATGAAGAGTATACCCATCAGTATTATCATATGTCAGGTCTCCAGCGGCTCTACTTTCCCTGTTGCTATCTCAAATGAAACCTTAGAATGTAAACTTGAAAAACTAAAATTCCAATACGACGAGAAATTACCCGGTTGATACGACATGGTTTTATAACCCTCTCCCGGTACTAATTTCAAAGTCAATTTACTCATTTTATGTTCAAATTGAGTAACCTGCGTAAGCAAGTTTCTTGTGAGCTTTCCATCTTTTATTTGAATATTACTCCTTTATTTTCTGCATACGGATAATATGCTGTAAAAGAACCTATCTCAGCACCGTAATAAATAATATTCGAACTAGCCTCAAAAGTATTGCCACTTATCCAATTGTAACAACGATTCGAATACTCTAACTTACCACTTTTCCCAAAAATTCCCATTTTATCCCTTGTCTCCCACTTCGTATCTACCATACGCGTCTTCGCTCCCTCAATTCCGGCCAATACCTCAATTGCTACTTGCCCATCGTTAGCGACATTATCCATTTCACCATTATCACATCCCGCAAATATTGCAGCCAAAACAGCAACATAAAAATAAATCTTCTTCATAACTGTATTTTTTAGTTTATATTTATCATTAATCTTATTGACCAGTTAGTGTGCATCCACAGCACCTCCATTTTCCGGTGTCCAACCGGTGATACTAGCACTTGTTATTTCCACTTTCGTACGATGTAAACGGACCTCATACGTGTACTTGCTGCCTGCATCCAATGCCTTATCCATTGTCCAGGTGAAAGGTTCGTCATTTCCATTATTCAAATCAAAAGTCAGCACACGTGACTTAACTGAATTGGGTAATAGAATAGCCTCGCTCAAAGTGCCGGACTCGGTTGTAAACAATGTGATATCCGACTTATCCGCTCCGCACATAAGCGTACCGTTAGAAAGATTAAAAGTCGCTTTTATAGGTTGATTTCCAACTGTGACACCAAGATTTCTCAGATCAGCCGTATTCAATCCATCGCCCGGACTTATTTCCAATACTAATTTAGAAAGTTTATGAACAAAATTGAATCCTACTTTCGGATTATCCTTTGTACATCCTTCCACTTTGCCAGCATACATGAAGTCGACAGCTTCCTGACTACTTTGAACAGTCACATCCAACGGATAAGTATAATCCGTCAGCGGAAAGACAAAAGGATAATATGCATAAAAATCCACTGCACCGACAACGGGGAAATAGATAATATTCGTATTTTCCCCTGTACAGTCAATGCCGTGCGTCCGTCGGGTACAAGCGAGGATTCCGACTCATTATCCTTTCACGGATTGCTCGTCACTCATTCCTAAACGACCGGAAATACAAAGCAGATAGGATACAGGCTGCA
>OHMO01000511.1_pt1 | contig 19501 bp, 20 predicted proteins | sample 1569321 | NCBI WGS metagenome assembly OHMO01 (sample SAMEA3879504, study PRJEB24766) | human gut metagenome | biome: human-associated habitat; feature: feces | place: USA | collected 1985/1987
CGGGAGTAAATTCCACCACCAAATGTGGTGGTGGAATTTAAAATTTCATTTTTGGCCTGAAATGCTGCATTATTTCTTATAAGTTCATCAAAAGATGCCGGTGTATAATTGTTGATACAGGCCCCTGCATTGAGTGCATTTGGTCTGGTTTTCATAAACTCATATTCTTCATTTTTTCTTCCATGAATATGTCCGTATATATGCCAGAAACCATATCTACGTTTATACCAGGTTGTCATTGGATAATGACACAGAACTATTTCCTTATCCCCATCCTTAATATGACACAGCTTGTCAACAGATTCAAAATACGCCATTGCCTTTTCATTCTCTAACAACATCCTATCATGATTCCCGATTATCAAATGCTTATGGCCTTTAAGCTGCCTTAAATACCAATCAGCGGTCTTATCACTTCTGTATGCAAAATCACCAACAACGTACACATGATCATCCGGCTGTACTCTTGTATTCCAGAGCTTAATCAGACAGTGATCCATTTCATCAGTATCAATAAATGGTCTGTGGTCAAAACCAATAACGTTCTTATGTCCAAAATGTAAATCACTTATATATAGGTTCATATGTATTCCTCCAAATACTGACATTCAGACATATTTCATTTTGCCTAGTGCTCTATCAATCGGAATGTCTTATAGTTTGTATCGTCCTGTGGGCTGCAGTATATCGCAAACTCGATATTTTTAAATGCATGCATATAATCTTTAATCACATTTTTTGCAGCATATGCAACGATATTTGCTTTATTCATAAAAGCTCCACATCCAAATGCTCCAAGTATTACTGTATCGTTTCCTTCAGAAGCGGCAACATCCAGTATGCGTCTTAATCTCTTCTCATGTATTTCAAGCATTTCCTCATCGCTGATTTTTGCCGCCTTTTTGCCATCGCCTGTATTATGTTTATTGCTTGGCATGGCTCTTAAATTCGGTGCTGCGCAAGTGATTACATTTACCTTATACCACTCATTCTCTGGCAATAAAGCCGGGTTATTTGTATCGCTTTTAAATACCGTTACCTCCGGTGTATAAATGATATCGTCGTTATGTAATGGATTTCTTGCCTGCTTATGAGGTGTATAAAATCCATCCCACATATCAGGTGAATTCAGACAGAAATAAAGATATGAACACCTGCACAGGCACTCCTCCTGGGCTGTTGAACCTCTTACAACACCTCCGCCCGGATTTGAAGCAGAGGCAAAATTGTGTACTGCCACCTTATTATCTCTATATGCCTTTGCAGCCTCAAACGTTCTCTTCTTTGAAACAATCACCTTTGCAGGCTCATCATATATATTTAGATTCGGTTTCTCCAAAGCATCTGTTTCCAATATTAGTTTCTGTCCACTTGCAGATGCCTTTAAGTCAGCATTAAGCTTTCCATTCGTTTTGCTTAGTCTCTCTGTATCCTGAAATATTAATACGTTTTCTTCTCTTCCCATAATGATTCTCCATTTCTTTAAAATTCATTATTAACTTCTTCTACTTATATGTATCCATTTTGGGGCAAAATCTCTCACTTGATTTCAAATTATTTAAAATTATCTTCGGCTTTTACTAAAAAATAGTGTAAGACCAATGTTCCTCCCTCTAAAAGCGCAGTCCCAATATAGTTTTCCTTAGACACTATATCCTTATCACCATTTTTTTCCCAATAATGTCCTGTTCCAACCGGAATTACTCTATACTTGGTTTTCTGACCATCAAGCTTATCATAATTACCTGCGTCGTACCACATACATGGCAAGCCGTATTGTAAATCTACATGTAAAACTGAATTAACAGCATCCTCCTCAATTCCTCCTTCCATAAATCAGTATCCGGCCCATATTGAATACAGCCATATACATCATCACAATCTATACTCATTGTTGAGCATATTATAATAGGAATTTTTATCTTGTTATGCCTAAAGTAATCCACCAGCCAATTTCCTGCAAAAGTCTCAGGCTTTACTCCATAACATAACGGAAAATTCATATCTGTAATAATAAAATCAACTACATTTCCATTTTCCAGGCAATCATTTATGTATGAGATTCCGTCAGCAGCATTAGTTACCCATGTCACTTTAGTTATTCCCATACTATTAAGAACGTCTTTTACATCTATATACTTTATTTCATTATCTTCAAAAATTACTACTCTCATTTCTATTAAAAAAATGCCTATAATACAGCCGGGAGGGCAACCTAGGACCAATCAGCTTAACACCATAACCTTTATCACGGATTTCAACATAAAAATTATGTCTATTTTAAAGTTGAATGTTATCAAAAAACAATTTAAGAAATATCCGTTCACGATTCACCAATACCAGTTCAAATAAAACAAAAAACAGTTTATTTATGGCGGTCACTATTATCGCAGTGATCTTGCGTATCTCAAACAATCTGTATATTCCGGTTGTTTTGATTTCCATTTATAAAGTAACGTAACCCTGTTACAGGGAAGCTGAGTTAAGGTTTTCATATTACAGGCACTGTTTACAGATTATATCTCAATAAATGTAGTTGCATTGGCCACTTTGATTTGTGTTTCCAGCTCTCTTATTAGGGTAGCCTTTTTATTTGCCAGATAGTCCATTTTCACTTTTACCTCCAATGGATCCACCAGAACGCTTGTGTTCTCGCTGACATATTTATCAACCACATCCAATGGTCTGTCATCCGCCTTTTTTGTATCCTTTCCCAAAATCGACAGTCTCATATTTTCAGCAGTATCATCCAGGTTTGAGTTCTTTTCATCAACACTGACTACTCTCTCAAGATAATCGTCCTGCATTTTTTCATATAGCCTTGTCTCAAAATCAGTCTTGCCTGCATACACGCCTTTCCCTCTCAGTCTGTTTTTCAATGAGATAGCGCTGGCAACTGAAAACTGTCCATAACTTGTATTTATCATGGTTTTAGCGTTTGATTCTACTATCGCTGCATCAATTTTGCCAAATCTGTCTATCAGGTCATTTATCTGCTGATATGCAGCCTGGGCGCGTTTATTGAATTCCTCCTCGCTGACTCTTTCAACAGCTACCAGTTCTTCATTTTTCTTTTTAAAATCAACAAAATGAGCCTTTTCTATCTTGTCATAAATCTTCTTCATTAAGAGGTCTTTCTCATCGAGTGCCTGTGTAACCAGCATTTTCTCTGCCATAGCTGTCTCTCCTTCCATTATACCTTACAATTCTGTCTACTGTTAATTATATTTTCTTCATCCTTTTTTTCAATAAACCTGTGGTTTACCCTGCCTGTATCAACGACTTTTCTAATATCTACTTTTCAATAAGTTCTTCACTGCTTTGCCGGAAAGAAAGGTTCTGTATTCAATAGCCTTTGTTTTCCTGTCAATAATTGACAGCATCTTATCATGACCTAAATACACGTAATCATCAGTAACTATCATATTTGTAACCTCTGGAATCCATTCCGGAATGACCATTATTGTATCAACTACACCATTACATATATGTATTAATCTGCTCTCATATCTGGTCTCACCAAACTCTTCTTTTAGCTGCTTTACATATCCAGCAATAAGAATATAGGCATTATGATCATCCCTGATATATTTAGCACAGTACGCTAAATCCTCACAATAATCTTTTCCCTTGAAATAATCTGTAAGAGAATACACTTCATTTATATTTCCATCTTTTGAAATTTCATACAGGCCAAAATATAACGATAGCAAATGCGCCAGACTATGCACTGCATACACCTTATCCTCAAAATCAAATACATCACAAAAATTCCCATCAATGTTTCCAAATGGTGTATATAGCACACCTCCAAATTCTCCCCTATCATCTGATGTCATCTCACCAAATTGAGTATCATACTTTGTTATCCGATCTGTACCCTTATATTCACAGTTTCTCCAAAGTATTTCGCCCTGCTCACTTTCCTTAATTTCTATTCTCTGAAATATATAAACCGTTTTATTCGGAAAATAGAAGGTCTTCTTTTTTTTACGCTTTGTAATTTTAGGGGCAGGCTCAACTAGCCCATTAGCCTCAGCGTATTCTCTTGAATACAAAAGATTGCTGATACTGTCGTCTATTTTTCTAAGCTGATTTAATTTTTTCCATTCTGTATCCATAAATTTATCCTCATTTGCTCCCCTTTCCAAGGGAATAGCTAATAACTGTCTACTAATGTTTTCGTCCTGACATGGTTATATTATATATAAGGATTGAGCAACTGTTTTCAGCAGAAGTTTACAAACGTTTCAAAATCTTTGTCCTCATCTTCCAAAACAGACAAATCATAAATCCTGCCATTCCAACTTTCCCAAGGTTCAGGCTAAGAATATATTCATATAATTCTTTTCCCAAAATGCCTTCATACCTGTTTATAGTTACAGAATTAATAAATACTTTCATGACCATCACATCATACATCCAAAGTATGCCATAAAATACCGTAAATAAATTCCAATAAAAGTTTCTCTTAAAATAAATTCCTGCATAAACACGATCATTACCTTCAAGTATCAGATATTCTCCCATAAAAATCACAGCCAAAGATATTGACACCAGCGCAATCCATCTATACTGTACCAATGAGTGCATATCCTGTCCGTAAAAGCTCTGAAACAATGTCAATACATTTAATAGCAATATAGACGCTGAAATATATAATGAAATGATTTCATTTGAGAATACCATCCACAATACCAAAACGCATTTCCACCAACGAAAGCCTGTAGCCAAAAGTATATACATCCCCAAACCAAATATTCCTGCACTGATTGCAGGAATATCTTTCTTATATATTCGTAATATTCCTTTTACCAGACAGCCTGTCCAAAACAAATACTCCCATAAATTCAAAACAAGTTTTAAATCCGGATTCATTGTTATTTTCCATGTTATCATACCGATTGCAAGCCAAATAGTTCCTATCATTAACGGAAGTACTTTATGCTCTTTTTTATACCCCAGATTCTCGTCATACATAAGCTTTTGAATATCTGAAAGCATTTCTTCCATAGACTGATATCTTTTATTCGGATCATACATACAGGCTTTTGCTATCACATCATAATATTGTTTAGATATCTGTATCTCCGGATATGGCACAATATATCCATCCATATACTGAGCATATGGATTTACATTATATGTATCTGAATCCGGAAACTTTAAATTATTAGCCAAGACATAAAGCATCATTCCAAATGAATATATATCCGCAGTATTATCATATCTTTCATCTGTCATTCTGACCTCCGGTGCCGCATATCCTTTTGTTAAAGCAACTGTACCTGCAAATCCGTCAACAGTTCTTTTAGCAATACCGAAATCTCCCAGCTTATATGCCTTTTCTTTTTCCGAATAGAACACATTTTCAAGCTTTACATCTCTATGCAAAATGTTATTTGTGTGTGCTTTTTGCAAAGCCGTGCCTATATCATATGCAAACTTTAGCATCTCTGTTTCCTGTGACAGAAGCTTATGTGGCTGTATTATCACCCTTCTTTTTTCGTCTCTGCTGATTACAGGACTTTCTTTCTCCATAACTATGAACTGCAGCTTTAATACATTCAATGATGTTTTTTCAATCTGCTCCTGTCTGATAGAAACTATATTGTCTGAATCATCAAAACAAATCCACAGCTCCTTATAATCATATATTTTGACTACATTTTCCCATAATCCTCCAAGCTCCTTTTGTAAATCTACACATTCTTTGAAATTTTGTGAAATATCTGCTTTCCTTCCAAACCCTATGACCTTAATGACATATTTTTTCTTAAAAAAAATTGTATCCATAGCCTCATATACATCTGCAGTGCCACCATGTCCCAATTTCTTAAGTCCATCATTTTCAAACACAAAAGAATATTTTTGAAATGGCAAGCCTCTTTCATCCAGTTCTCTTATGATTTTTGTTATTTCCTCATTTGTCCATAAATTCATCTATCCCAATATCCTCATTATTATCTCAACTACTATCGCTAACACAGTTCCAATTGCACAGCCTTCGGTAATCGCAGGATTTCCAAATAACATAATAAGTAGCATCACAATATGCGGGACATGAATACCAAACAGATATACTGTATATATTGCAACCCCAAATACTACAATTCCAAATGTAATATGAAACTCTTTTCTCCGCTGAAAAAGGGACTCACAAAACAAAGCTGCCGGAAGCATCCAAAACTGCCAGCATTCCACATAATCCGAATCTAAAAAACACAGTTTGCTTAATATAAAAACTGCAATCGAAGTTAAGATACAATTTTTAATATTTTTCTTTATTGCTTCCTCTGTCTTTAACTGCTCCTGCCTTTTCATTTCCTCTCGCAGTAAGCCGACTCCTTTTGATATTACTTTATCCGTTGTCTTATCTTGTTCTCTGTAGGTTTCTGTCACTTCATCATCAGTAATTGCCAAACCATCTTCTCTATAATCATCGGCAATTTTATCTATATCTATCAGCACCTCATCTATAGACTGATATCTTTCTTCCGGATTATAAGACGTCATTTTCTGTATTATTTTTGTTATACCCACTGATGCATTTTTAGGAGCCGGTAAAATAAATTCCTTTGAATACTGTTGTTCTGTATTTACATAATATCCATCCGATGCCGGAAATTTCAAATCATTCAACAGAAGATATAACGTTATTCCAAATGAATATATATCTGCTGTTACATTATATGACTCCCTTAAATGTTTCTCTATTTCAGGAGCTCCATAGCCATTGGTAAATACTACTGTCTCTGCTGTTCCCCCTCCAATATATCTTGTAATATTAAAATCCCCCAGTTTATACAACTGGAGGTCGTGGTTAAAAAAAATATTCTCTAATTTTATATCCCTATGCAAATAACCATTTTCATGAACGGTAACTAATGCGTTTCCTATCTGTTTTGCAAAGTTTAATACTTCTTTCTCTGTTTTTAGAGTATCTCTTATCAGTTCAGTATTGCCATATCTGTCATGTGCTATAACGCACTCCATATATTCCATAATAATCACATCTATCAATATTTCATACTGTGAACTATTTTTATCTGTCACAATATTACCATTATCATCGAGTGAAATAACTATATTCCACAAATCAATCACTCTGATTATATTGTCGCATTGTTCTCCAAGAAAATATTGAATCTGTGTTGAATCTGATATAAGCTCATGATTTATTTTTTCTTCACCAAACCCCATGAACTTGGCTGCATATCGTTTTTGAGGCGTATGTACATCATATATCTGATAAACATAAGAAAATGCTCCTTGACCAAGTAATACAGGCTTATTATCTGCTTTACACAATCTATATTCAGGACTCCACATTCCTCTTTCGTCCATCTGTACAACAATCCTATTTACAGCTTCCAAATCTAATCCCAACATATATCTACCTCTTCTGAGCTATCCCTGTGTCATTTCCATATCTCCAATTATATATGTCAAATCTCCCATATAAATGGCTATTCCTGATTCTTTTTCAATCACAGTTCCTTTTACAGGATTTTCAAGAATTGTTTCTTTGTTATCTGATATTAAACTGATTCTATTATATCCTTTTGAATCAATAATCCTCCAGCTATCATCAAACGCTTTAGTCATGAAAATGCTCCAGACTGTCCTACAATTTATAGTTTCTTTATCACCGCCGCCATATACCAGGATATCTCCATCGGCTAAAAGCATCGGCCTGACTCTTCCCTTAATACCGGGCGATATACGCTTTTTATTGTATACTGTGCCATTTTTGCTGTTATAATCCGTATAAAACCAAACACCGTTCATATTCATAAAGCAACCATGTTTTCTGCTTACAGTTGCTGTAGTGAGTCGTATATCCGGAATATTATCTTTGGCAGCTCTTCCAATCTCCCATTTAGTTTTTTCATCCAGGGAATAGTCAGTCAATCGACCATTCTCTATAACAATCAATTTTGTTCTTTTTCTACACCTCATCCTCATCCATCTCCGATAATTCCGAAATAAATGAACCGGTCTCTGACAAATCTAACTCTTTTAATACTACTCCGGCATACCTGCATAATTCATCGGGATCGTATTCTTCAGATTTACTGTCCAATATATCATTGAGACTTGCATCATCAAGAATAAACATAATTATGCTTTCAAATATATTCTTTGCACAAAGCGGCTCCATATGTGCCAGTTTAAGCATTTTATCTACCTGCTCATGATCCATACTAAGATGCAGTCCGAGCGATATTATCTTATTTCTTGTAGGATACCACTTCCGCTGTCGGATTGCTGATACACATTGTCTTAAGGATGAAGACCATCCCTGCCCCTCTGCAAGCTCATAAACGCTGCCTGAATACATATAGTTGTTCATCTCTATTGTGGTCAACACATATGAATAAAACTCATTATATGCCGTCGAAAATACAGCTACATTATCCGATATAAATTTCTCCAATTCGTCCTGTGAGCTTACCTCAGATAATTTCTCATCAAATTCCTCTGTTTGAATATTATCACCTTGAACGCTCTCATCTCTTACAATAACTGATTTTATTTTTTTCAATATATAATTGTACTTTTCAACCGCTTCAAGTCCGACACAATCCTGCAAAACATATATGCAGACACAATCCTCAAGGCTCTTTACATATAACGCCGGATACCTGCCATATCTTTGCAGCAACTGATTCATTTTCTCCCGATCATATCCCGCAGCCATGCCAATTCTTAAAAATGTTTCCCTATTTTTTGGAATTGAGCCATTGCACCATTTATTGACTGTCACACGGCTCACTCCACATAACTGCGAAAACTTTGATTTTGTCAAAGAGCTTCCGATTACTATTTCATTGATTTTGTTTTTCCATTGTTCCTGTTGCGTTTTAATCATTGGAAAGATTTTCTCTCTAAGATCATCTATATCCTCACACTTTGATATTTCGTCCTTTATATACACTGTTTCGTATTCCAATGCCGGTTTTCCTTTCTGCTATATCAAAGCCTGCTTGCAACAATTCTGTGTGACTCTTTTCAAGTAAAGTTTACACTAGAGACAGCTATAATATATCCGGATTATCTATTATTTATTTTTCTCAGAAAGTTTAAAACTTTGTATTCCAAAAAGACCACGTTCATCTTCTTTTATATTTTCTTCATCCCACATATAAAATAAAGTAATAAAATGATAATAATATGAATTATAATTAATATTATCCAATCTATACTTTTCTTTTAGCTCATTTTTTCTTTTATTATATCTATCTGAAGGATATATCCAAGGGTCTACAAATTCTTCCTTTTTTTCTTTTGGTGGTTCAGGCTTTTTCTTTTTATTAAAAAATAACATAATAAAATACCTCTCTTTCTACACACTAGCTAAACAGCGTAAATATTCATCATTAAATTCTTTAATCTTAGCAAAATATTCTTCTTTAGATATTAAATCATAATTTATACTTATACCATAATATAAATCTTTTCGTTTGATTTTATAATCTAAAGTATTAAGTTTTTTACAATATTGACTTTGAAACTTTATCTTTTTAAATATTATATCAGTTTGAGTAATAAATTCTTTTAAAGTAAGTGTAGGATAACCTGTAGGATAAGGATATACTTCTTCTTCAAAATAAATAGGATAATCTAAGCCATAATTTGAGCCAAAATCTACATTATGATATAATTGATATTCTAAAGCATCATAATTATTTAAACAAGTAATTTGATACCTGTTTTCAGAATCTATTGGCAAGCGTGTAAATTTATTTATAAAATCTAAATATCTATAGTCTATTACACTAGGACTCCAATAAGGTAATAAATCCAAAGTATAATCTAATCTTATCAACTTTTTATGATTATCTTCTTCTAAAAATTTGGCAAAATCTATCATTTCAATGGTAAATTTAGGTATATCAGACATTTTTATTTTCTTTATCATAGTAAATACTCCATTCTCGCTTTTAATATTGTCAGTATATCACATATAATAAAAGTTGTATATAAAACAGGTCATATGAAAAACGTAAGACCAACAAACATATTATGAGCCAAGGACTTATTCTTCGACTCGATTTCTTTTTCTAATAGCCTAATGGTTTTTTATATACTATCATATTGATTATTATATCTATAACAAATCCTATTGCCAATAACGGTAACATTCCACCACCGTTATATATTAAAAATATTACTGCTATTCCCCACAACACCCCTTTGAATATAACTAACCAAACACATCCTATTGTTACCATCATTGCAAATATATATTCTTTATTAACATGTATTATATTCTCTAAAAACTGAAATATTGGTGTTAGTACATTATCTTCAAATGTTATTACATTCGCATACATTATATTAAATTTATCTGCTGTATTGTGTAAAAACATGATATTATCTAATACCGGTATCTTATTTAAATATCTCAACAACATCCCGGATACGAATATTATTAAACAAATTCTGAATCGTGTTACAAATCCTATTGCTATCTCTTCTATTCCGTGACTTCTAAACAAAAAATCCATCATATCCTTCATCTTCTCCCTTTTATATTTTTGTTCAATAAATATAGCTGTAATAAACTACTGTTATATTATTTATGTAACATATATTTCAGCGCATATCAACATACTTATTTATTATATAACAACTATGGTATAGTTAATAGCCTTTTACAACTTTTTTCATGTCAGTTTTTGCTGACATGATGATAATACACCAACTTCGAGAAACTATTTTCATGAGAAGTTTACACCTTATTTCAAGCAAAGTATTTCATACTTCAATGGACAGCAAAAAAGCCCTGTCCTTACGAACAGAGCCCTATGCATTATTTTGCACTTACAAGCCTAACTATCACATCAATTCCAGCCGCCCAAAAGAGTATCGCCCCCACGATATATACCTTTGTCTTCTGCTCGAAACCGAAATGATATCCTGTGTAAATGCCTGCCACTATACAGATTACAGTGAGCAGCGCCACCATTATCATAATGGTGAAAAGTCCGGTACCGAGGAAGCCGAATGCTATTCCTGCAAGAACCGTATAAAATGCGGTGATTCCTACTATTCTTAGCACCCTTTTCATATCAAGCTGCGCCTGACAGTGTTCCTCAATCCTTTCGTTTCTTATAGCCTTTCCTATAAGCCTGATCCCCAGTCCTATCAGTATTCCGATAGAAATTATCTCTCCTAAAAGTGCTTCATCCTTCACCGAGTATTTCCCATTAAGGAAGCTTGACAGGAAATACCCGATGTACATTGCTAACAACTGGCAAACTGCAACTATGAAGCAAATGGCTGTAAGCTGTTTCTTATTTACTTTCTGGATCAGGGATCCCTGACATTCCATCGCAACGAAAATCTCAAGCGAGCTTCCCGCCACGATTAACAGATATTCTATCCAGCCCATTTTTGCCTCCCATAATCTTTAAACATCCTTTAATTAATTATTTGTCGCTATTTGCCTTAGCATCTATTGAAGCTAATTTATATATGAACTTAACGCTGCCCGTCTGTCCATCAGCGATTGCTGAGTATGTCTGATATTCCTCACCTGCATCAATTACTGCCTGAAGCTTGTCGGTGAATGGCTTTAAGTCACCGTTGTATGCATCAAGAATCTTGTTGATTCCCTCCTCATTGAACTGTACCATACCGTCTGCAAGTGTGTGTGCACCCTCTGAAAGTGTCTTAGATCCTGTCGTGAGCTGGTCAACACCTGAAACTATCTGATTTGTTCCATCTGCAAGCTGTGATGCTCCGCTGTTGAGCTGTGCATTGTTTGCTACAAGTGTGTTTGAGCCGTCTACAAGCTGCTTGATTCCGCTTGTGAGAGTTGGTACTGAGTTCATGAGTGACTGTGTTCCGGCTGAAAGCTGGCTTGCTCCGGCATTGAGTGCTGTTGCTCCGGCATTAAGTGTATCATTGTTTTTAACTAACTCGTTTGAACCATTTACAAGGCTGGTGATTCCTTTTGTCAGCTCTGGTAATTTATCTGCAAGACTTTGTGTGCCTGTCTGAAGCGCTGTAGCTCCTGTTGCAAGCTTTGTAGTTCCTTTTGCTAAATCAGATGCTCCGCTTGACAACTCTGATGCTCCATCTGACAACTGTCCTAAACCGGTATCTAATGATGACGCACCCTCTGATACCTTTGCTGAGCCGTCCTTTAAAGCTTTCACTTTGGAAGCACTGTCTGTTACACTTTGGTTCACGGCAGAATATACTGTTACAGCACCTTTTCCCTGAGATAGACCAACAACTATCTTACTGTAAGTTGCTGATGGAGCCGGATCATTCATACTAGTAGACAAGAATTTTATTATTTTTTCTGCATTGTTTACTGCTGCATCCGCTGCTGCTGATACATTGTCTGCTGTAATCTTATCTGTATCAATATATCCAAGAGTCTTAAATAATTTTCCAACCTTTAATTCATTCAGTTGTTCAAGCGATTGATTTATACTGGCTTTGATTGTTTCAGGCATATCTGATAAAGATTGTGTCAACTGACCAACTCCTTCATCAACCTGCTTTGCTCCTGCTGCAAGAGAATCAGCTCCTGTTTTTGCCGTATCAATACTTGTCTTTAACTGTGCTGCACCTGCAGATACTCCTGCTGCGCCCTTGTTTGCAGCATTAATACCATCCGAAAGCTTTTTTGCTCCATCATTAAGACTTGTCACACCTGTTGCAAGACTTCCTGTGTTATCATTAAGCTGGTTCAAGCCTGTATTTAACTGACTGGCTCCATCTGTATACGCCTTAAGTCCATCCTTAAGTGTTGCACTTCCGCTTGCAAGCTGGCCTGCTCCACTATTAAGCTTATCTGCTCCTGAAACCAGGGCTCCTGTACTGTTTCCAAGTGTATTCAATCCACCACTTAATGTACTAACACCATCAGTATATGTCTTAAGTCCACTCTTCAGTGTGCCAACTCCTGATGCGAATGTGCCGAGCTTGCTCTGCAATGTTGAAAGTCCGTCAGCTAGTGTGTCAGTACCCTCTGCCAGTGTTTTTGAACCATCCTGAAGCTGTGTTGAGGCATCCTTTAAGTCATTTATCATGTCATCGAGGTCTGATGTGTCAATTCCGTCTGTGCTTACATAATCAGATGCGTTTACCACGAAAGTCATGGCTGCAGGCATTGAGAAATTCTCTACATCTGCTGTCATTTCCATGTATTCAGGGATATTTACATCGCCATCAAGATCTCCGTCCTTGATTCCGAGGCTGTCATTTAAGCCAGGAAGTGCATAGCCGAGCACTACGCTTGATGAGTCGCTTACCTCAGCCTTGCCGTTTGTCACTTCGATATTCTCGAAGCCATCACCAAGTACAAGTCCTGTTATTGCTGCAAATGGTACGGAAACTGTCTGCTTCTCGCCGTTTACTGTCTCTGTATATGATGTGGTGTTTGTGTAGTCAAAACGAATTTTGACCTTTCCTGATTTTCCTGCAAGATCCTCAGGTGAGATTTCTTTTCCATCGAGGTAGTATGTAACCTTCTGTGTTACAGGTGGCTCTGCTGTGGCTGTGCCCTGGTAATAAATGTCCTTGCCGCCGGCCTGCCAGGTGAGCTTATCACCGCTTTGTGTGAATTTTTCCTTGCCCTTTACGTTCTCGATATCTGAAAGGTTTGAATCATCCTCCAAGGTATCCTTTTTGTCTTTATTTTTAAGGTGATCTACTACGATTGTTTTGTTTACGTTGCCGTTTGCATCTGAGATGAGATATACGCTCTCGTCCTTGTCTGCATCGTTATCCTTTAATGATACGCTGTCCATGAGCTTATCTGCTATGTCATCAGCATCCTTGCTGCTTCCTGTTGTGCTGTCTGCCTCGGCTGTGACTGCGGTGCTGCTCTTCTCTGCAAAAACCGCTGTTGCTCCGATTCCTGTACCTACAAGTGCTATTGTGAGGACTCCGGCTACAACACGGACAATATATTTACTTTTTAACTTTTCTTTCAATTCTGGTAATTTCATGTCTTATTCCTCCTGATTTTGTTTTTGAGGTCATATTTTTATGTTATGAGGGTCAAAAAGTATTTTATCCCTCATTTATGATTAATCAGATTACTAAGCTGTCAGGTTCTTGTTTTTGAAGCCTGCGCTTGTGGCACATATTACTTTGTCAAAAATCATAAACATTGACGGAAGTATAAATACTACTACAAACATACTGATGATTGCGCCTCGTGCAAGCAGTATACAGATAGAACTGATCATATCAATGTTTGAATAAAGTCCTACACCAAAGGTTGCGGCGAAGAAGCAGAGCGCACTGACGATAACTGAGTTTGTCGAATCTGCAAGTGCTTTTGTGATTGCCGGCTTTTTGTCCATTCCGGTGTATCTGTTCTTTCTGTACTTTGTGGTCATAAGTATCGCATAGTCAACCGTTGCACCAAGCTGTATGGTTCCGATTACGATGCTCGCGATAAACGGAAGCTTTGTTCCTGTAAATCCCGGAATTCCCATGTTTACAAAGATTGCAAACTCGATGACCGCTACAAGTATGATTGGAAGCGATACTGATTTGAATACAATCAGGATGATAAGGAATATCAATACGATTGATACTGCACTTACACGCTTAAAGTCTGTATCTGTGATAGTGATAAGATCCTTGGTACAAGGTGCCTCACCGATAAGCATTGCGTCCTCGCTGTAATTCTTTACTATCTTTTTAATCTCTGTTATCTGGTTGTTTACCTCATCAGATGCTGTCGCATATTTTGATGAAACAAGCATCATCTGGTAATCACCGTTTTTAAATATCTCCTTTGCCTCATCCGGCACCATATCATCCGGTATGGTAGGTCCGAGTATTGAGTCAAGCGATACCGCAAGCTTCACTCCATCGACCTTCTTTATATCATCTATCATGCTTATGCTGTCTGCCTTGGACATATCGCTCGGCGCGATGATGATATGTGTGGCACCCATAGCATACTCCTTGTCGAGTCTTTCATTGGCCTGCTTACTGTATGCACTGTCAGGCATGGTTCCTGCAAGGTCATAGTAGACCTGATCATGAGTGTATCCGTATATTGCCGGGATGAGCACTACGATGAAAATCACTGCAAGTATCTTATAATGATTTGTTACCCAGCTTGCAATCCTGGAAACATCCGGCATAAGAATCTTGTGCTTTGTCTTCTCGATTGCCTTATCACATGCAAGAATCAGTGCAGGGAGAATTGTTACACATCCGATAACTCCGAATACAACGCCCTTTGCCATTACGATTCCCAGGTCAAGTCCAAGTGTAAAGCTCATGAAGCAGAGGGCTACGAAGCCTGCGATTGTTGTGATTGAGCTTCCTGTTACTGAGACAATTGTGTGGGAAATGGCATGTGCCATGGCTCGCTTCTTGTCTCCGTCATATCTGTCTATCTGCTCCTGATAGCTGTGCCACAGGAAAATCGAATAATCCATTGTTACGGCGAGCTGCAATACTGCTGTCAGTGCCAGTGTCAGGTATGAAATCTGTCCCTGTATAAAGTTTGTTCCCAGGTTATAGATAATAGCCATTCCTATACTTAGGAGGAATAACATCGGAACAATTATTGAATCCATTGTAATTCCCATGACAAGCATTGAAAGCAATGCTGCTATGATGACATATATAGGAGCCTGCTGCATAACAAGTGTCTTTGTATCTGCGTTGACCGCTGCCATTCCTGCTACGAAGCAGTGGTTTTTCACCATCTTATCCATCTTGTTGACGGCTTCCATTGTCTCATCCGAACCCATTGTATCACTGTAGGTGACGAGCATGAGCTGACTGTTTGCATCCTTGTTGTTAAATGCGTCGTACACCTCATCCGGAATTGCCTCTCTTGGCAATGTGGAATCAGCGATTGTTCCGTACCAGATGACATCATTTACACCCTTAAGGTCCTCTATGTCATCTGCCAGAGTCTCTATGTCCTGATCCTTCATATCCTCTAAGATCACAAATGACAACGCTCCGGTTCCAAACTCATCTACCATGATATCCTGGCCCTTCATAGTCTCTATCTGGCTTGGCAGATAAGAAAGGATATCAAAGTTGATTCTCGTGTTGATAAAGCTGATGCCCGACGGTATAAGCAGTGCAAATGCAACTATCAGTATCAGCACACGATGTTTTACGACTCCTTTTCCAAATTTAATCATTAGATTCACCACTCTTTCTTTTATTCGTATTGAAGTATAAAAAAAAAGACCGAATAAATAAATATTCAATCTCTTCGATTTGTCATGTGAGATATACAAATCCATCAATTTGTATATCCGATATGACACATATATGATATTGTATTTGATTTCTGACACTTTTTCACAGCATTTTCATATTTATATGAACACATGCCTCTTTATGGTGTCTCTTTATGATTCTGCTTTATGAGCTTGCTTAAGCCGTCATTTTCCATGGCAATTGTCCTCTACAGCTCACTTAGTATATCATCCATTGAGCGCGTAATCAGATACATGTACGCCTCAGCCATCTCCTTCGGCTCAATATCATCCATGCCCTGGGCTATCCAGCCCTCCGTGATAAAGCACAACGACTGCGCATAATATGTAGAAATCACCTCCGGTGTGAGCCAGCGGTATTTGGATTTCTTTCCTGTGCTCTTTTCGCTTATGATATTCATAAACATCTCGCAGACACATTTCATGGCAATCTGATTAAACGTCACTGCCCCCTCCAGCTTTAGTGCTTTCTTGTAAAAAACACTGTTTGCCGAGATATTATTGAGCATCAGCACAATCGCTTCAAAAATCATTCCGGCATTGAGCAGTGGCTTGATGGGCTCAAGCAGCTCGGTTTTGATAATCCACTCTATCAGCTCGTACTTGTCCTGAAAATGATTGTAAAACGTGGGGCGGATAACTCCGGCCTTGTCCGTTATCTCTTTAATTGTAATCTTATCGATTGGCTTTTTCGCCGAAAGCTCTATAAGGCTCTCAGCGAGCACCATATCTATTGCATTCTTACCTTGCTGTGTCATTACTCATCAAACTCCATCGTGACAAAGTAGCCCTTCTCAGTCTCCCTCACATCCACGACATCGCCCTCGCGGCTTTTGAGCCTCTCGCTGACCACGTAGTTTCCCGACATGGCAATCGCATGCTCTATCGTATAATAATATGAAGTCGGAAGCTTGCTCTCTGTTACCTTCAGATGGTCACCGACCTTGGTAAGTCCGGGTCTCTCCATCTTAAACTCCATCCGACGCATTCTGTCGCCTTTCTGTTACTGCTTAATTGTCCTCTTTTCTATCCTCAACAAACGTTGCCTCAAACTCCTTTTGCTTGTTGTAGGCGCTCTCAGCCTTTGTGGCACGGCTTGTAATCCAGATATTGGACACTCCGTTGAAAATCAGTATGATACCGACAACAACAGTGGCTGTCTTCATTACATCAAATGCATTTGTCACACAGATTATTCCAAAAATCAGACTGATTATTGAAAAAATCAGACCGACACTCCAGCCTCCGTAACCGTATTTTCTGGCATCCACTGCCTCAATAATGCTCCTGATGCTGTGAAAAATGAGCACCAGACCGATGACTATAGGTATCAGGCTCACCACAACCTTTGGCTGTACCAGAAACCATATACCCACTGCCAAAACCACAAGCCCCAGCATCGCTGAAAAACCATTCGTAACTATATTCAAAAAATAGCTGCACATATAGACCACTCCGATGATGATAAGCACTACCGCAAGCACATTGGCCACAATCGTGAGCACCGAAGCTCTCCATATGATAAACACCAGTCCCAGCGCTATGCAAAGCACTGATGACAGTAGAAAATCAGCCTTTATTCTGCCTAAAAACTCCTTCATACACGACCTCCTTTATATATCCTGCCCTACATTACTTTTCTAATTCTGTTCCTCTGCACTTTTCTTAACCAGGTCAAGAACAGTCTGAAGCTCAGCACCCTCAACTGGTGCAGCTCCATATCCAAGACGCTTGTAATCCTCTGTAATCTCAGCCAGCTCAGTAGTTTTATCGCCCTTCGCATCAATTACAAAATATCTGCCCTGTGATGCAGCATCATCCCACACGAGATAAGCACGGATTGCGCAGTTTGGAGCCATATCTCTTGTCGGGAAATCAACTCTGGTGACATTAAGCGTATCAGAAATCTGCATAGACATAACAGAGAAATCCTCCTCCATATATGGATACATACGCTTCTGCTGATATGCCTCCTCGTACAGCTCATCTATTAACTTTTCCTTCTCATCGGCAAGTCGGTCCATGAACTCTTTGCCGCCCTCAAACATCTTTGCCGGCAGGAAAATATGCTCATACTGCATACGCTCAAAGATGACATACTGCTCTGCTGTCATCTGTACAGTCTTGCCCTTTGTCGGTGATGTAGGATGTCCCTCTCTTCTGGCCTTTTCCACTGCCTCAATCTTTTCTACAAGAGGCTTTTTGAAAATCAGATTGTGAGTGAACGGGTTGAATGCGATACCATCAAGCTTTGACTCTTTATTTGCCACCATATTGTTGACTGCAAGAAACGGCATATTTACAATGCATGGTGACGGATGATCCTTAGAAAGCTGTGCCTTTGAGGTATAAATCGGCATGAAAGCCTCTCCCTCACCGTTTTTAATAAATAGCGGAATCGGCTTGTTGTTCTCTCCGACATTTGCAGGTACCAAAAATCGGCTCTTAGTGCATTTTTCAATGAGCTTATTGAGCGTCTCCGCCTTTTTGTCGCTTGAATACTGTGTCATCAGCGCCTCAACCTCCGGGTTTTGCACCTCAAGAGTGAAGGCCGGATCATCCTTTAATTTATTTTTGATTTTATTTTTATCCATTTATACTGCTTCTCCTTATATTAAATGCCCGGATTTACATCCAGGCATTATTTTAACACATTTCTTTTATCAACTCAACAATCTTAGTGTCTCTTGCTATCCATTCTTTATCAAGAAAAGTGCTGTTGGCCTTTATTATCTCATCCGGCGTAGCCCATGACAGATGATACTCAAGCCTTATCTCGCTGTCTGTCATCTGTGCTGCCACATGCTCGTCCTTCACATCACAGAAATACACGTAGGTGTGACAGTAATATATCTTGTCAGCCTCAAATATATCGCGTCTCTTTTCTATGACCTTGCCACACTCCCTGATGCTTTCCGGCACGACAAGAAGCCCTGCCTCCTCGCGCACCTCCCGTGCCAACGCAACCTCGTTTGTCTCGCCTGCATCGATGCCGCCGCCCAGTATCTTGTAGTAGCCCTCACCGGCCTGCTGCATGGCAAGCTTGCCGTCTCTGATAATAACCGCGCGCACCGCGAAGCGCTCAAATACCTCCATATCATCGGAATAGTTGTGTTTGTCAAATGTATATAGCGTTCTCATGTTTGTCCTCCGTGTATTGGTATTATTCTACACCATTTGCACGTAAGATGGAATATGTTTTTCTTCATTAATACCGTTGCCAAAAATGAAATTTTAAATTCCACCACCACATTTGGTGGTGGAAT
>OHMO01000524.1_pt1 | contig 19220 bp, 16 predicted proteins | sample 1569321 | NCBI WGS metagenome assembly OHMO01 (sample SAMEA3879504, study PRJEB24766) | human gut metagenome | biome: human-associated habitat; feature: feces | place: USA | collected 1985/1987
GATAGATTCCCCACCCATAAACAGTTCTTGAGTTGTAAATGGGACAAAAATAGCTGTTGATGTAGTAGTCAACGCCCGCTTGATCGGAATCCAGTTTCTTCCAAGCGGCAAACTACTCATAAGCCCCTGTTCCTGCTGATAGTCCAGTCTTTTCAATGCACAGTTATATTTCTGTGCAATGCCTGCTGTCTGAAATACCACATTTTCCAACTCCTGTTTATTTTTCGCTGTATTTAAGAACACCACAGTTACAAGGAACATTCTCTCATTCCTTGACTGTAAATCTTCCAGAAGTCTTTTCGCTTCCCCACCGTATGTATTCAGATCAGACGGGATAATATCCATATCATATCCGGAGCGTACCGCTTTTTTCTGTTCCTCAATTTTCATGCGGTTAATGTCCGTAACCTTACTTTTAACCAATTTGATTGCTTTCATCTGGTCAATGGACTGAATATGCAGATTAACAAGCAGGTTACAGTCCATTTCCAGAAATTCAGCAAGCATTTTATCCGTCAACTCTGGTGCCAGAATCTGCAGATAGGATACTGCTCCGATGGTATCTCCCATCTGAAAATCCTTTCCATTTTTGAACAGGAAACTGGATGGAGCAATATAATCCTTTGTATTCAGCCCGGTACGCAGCATATCATCATAGCTGAACCTGAATGGCACTTTGACATTCTGGTTGAATGTTTCATACATGATCTGCAAACGCTCTACACCATTTAACGGATACGCAGATACCCCAAAAACCTTAAAATTATTGAGTATATCTGTTTCAATACGTTCCAGTTTTGGTTTTGCTTCCCGGATATTGTCAGCTTCAATTCCAAATGTAATGTACTTGGTTCTGACAAGACCATTATTTCCTTTTGCCAACTGATTTCTAAGCATCTGGGCAAACTCCATACGCAGATCATCAAAACTGTCATTCTGCTTTTTAATACGGATCACATCTTCATATTCCATCATGTTGCTGTGATGATTGATAAAGGACAACTGAAAATGGATGGTGCTGTCAAAATAATTCAGGAAATCACACCAGTTCTCAAAAATTGCATTTTTATCCTCATTCTGTGCTAACTGATAGTTGATATCATAAAAACGAATCGTCTTTGAATAATACCCATCCTCCACACGACAGATTCCGTCTTTTCCCATTTCTCTATATGGGATGGACTGCTGTGCGGTAATGTTTTTCCCTTTATTTCTATTGTCTTTATTCGTGCTTGATATTTTCTTTGCAGCACCTTTTTCCTCGCTGGATTTTACAGAACCCGGCGGCTTTGTCTTTTTTTTATGCTTTTCTTCTTTCTTTGCCTGTTTCTGTGCCGCCTTTTCTTCACGAGCAGCCTGTTTTGCCGCCTGCTTCGCAAGTTTTCTTTCTTCCTTTTCGTGTGCCTTATGTAATTTCAATTCATATTTCTGGGCTTTTTTCCAGGCATGTTTTTCCCGTCTGCTTAATTTACGTCTTGGTCTGCGGACACCTCGGTGTCGCTCCAGTGCTTCATACCCAGTAACCATCGGTACTCCCGTCAAACGCTGTCTGTCCTTTGCATAATCTTCTGTCTCGTCCGGATCAAACACTGGTAAACCATCAGCAGAATCCTCTTCATCCAGCCACCAGTCATCCAGATTGGAAAATTCTTCTGTCTGCTCTGGAAGATTCTTATCGTTTCTTAATTTTTCCACAAACGTTACCTCCTTTCGCTTTTGTCAAAATTTTCTTTTTTTCATAGAGGTTTTCCACCTCATACTTCCGTACCGGAGGACGGATAAGTTTTACTGTAATCACATTTTTGAGGACTTTCTCTAAAGGAAGTCCATCTTTCTCATACATGGCAAATAAAAAAGCCGGAAGCATCAACAGACACATTCCGGTTGCCGCATTACTCGAACCAATCAATCCCCTTGACAGGAAATAAAACGGAAGCCCTACTGCCGCTGCAATACCAAGGCAGATAAGCTGTCGTTTTGTAAGGTTGAGAATAATTTTATTTTTTACTTTTGTCAGATCTTTTGGTACTGATACAAAAGCCATTTTCATCGTCTCCTTTTCCACATTTAGTGTGCATTAAAGATGCTCTTTGAGAAATTACCTGTTTTCATAAGACTAAAGCACAGTATTACTGTATAAGCCATTACACTGAGCAGCGCTGTATGCACATTGTCTGATACCTGTATGTTGGCAACCAATACAGAGTAAATGCCCACACACACCATAATAAAAAATCCCTGAAATGCCAGTGCAAACAATCCTCTTAAATAATTGCTGCCAATCTGTCCCCATTCCCGGTTGCTCATAGTGGCAAATGGAATTGCACCGATTGACGAATACAGATAAATTTCTATCATACGGCCATACAAAATAACCGTTATAAAAACGGATATAACCTTTAGGCACAGACTCGCCAGAAGCGTTTCCAGTGCCAGTATAATCAGCTCCCCTACTTCCATTGATTCCATTGCTGTCTCCATCGAGGTGATTACCGAATCAATATTGATTGCCGTCTGCTGGTTGATAACACCTGCAGCCCGGTTCACTACATTCTGTCCAACATCAAAAATTGCCATTGTGATCGTAAAAGCATTGCTTACGAACCATACTGCAACCCACATCTTGAAGAAATATTTGAAAAACATCCATGTATCTATGTCATGCATGTTGTTCTTTTCGGTGAGCATGGAAATCAGCTCATAGCACAACACAAAGGTTATGATCATTCCGGCAATCGGTACGATCACAGAATCCGACAGATTTTGGATCAAGCTGAAAATACTGCCACTCCAGCCCTGGGGCGTTTGCCCAACCTGACTTGCAATATCACCGGTTTTTTCATTCACATCGGTAAACATGTTCGTCAGGTTTGAGCTGACCATGCCTGTAAGGAGGTTACGCATCCATTCTTCTATGGACTCAAAAATCTTATCCATGCGTGTTCTCCTTTCCTACTGCCCCGGCTAAAACAAATTCGCCAGTAATGGTACAAGCTGTGTACCGATCAGAACGACACCTCCACCTGCCATAAGCTGCTTGATTCCCTGTGACTTGGCTCCGGGATTGTCATTTCCATATCCTTCCAGGAGATTGATAACTCCCCAAACTGCCAGACCAGCTCCGATTGCAACAACCAGAGTCTGTAAAATATTAATTGCGGATGTAAAAAACGCCATAATCTATGTTCTCCTTTCGTAACTGCTGTTTTCATTGTGATTTTTTAACGGTTACTACTCGGAGGGTTCCGCCCTGATGGGCGGTCTTTCATGCTTATGCATATCACTACCTCCCAAAAGGGCATAAAAAAAAGAGCTATGTATGTTTTACGTTACATGCTCTGTGCCTTCATTTTCACTATTTGATTGTTTTTCCAGTTCACTGCCTTCATACACATAAAGGTCGAACGCTTCTTCCGGACTTAACCGGACTTCCATCTGATGTTTCATATATTCTTCCACATGAAACTCATTCTTTTTATCATAATCGGATAACTGCTTATACCGTTTATGTTTTGTAATATCAAATTTATCACTGTAAAACGGACGGACACCACGAAGCTGCAAAATACATTTGTTACCGTCCATGACTGCCAGTTCATCCCGGCTCATCAATTCTTTTCCTGTTTTCTGATAGTTCAGACCGTAAGACCGACTTTGTCCTCTTGTATCAGAAGTGTTATATAAATCAATGGTTTCCTTTCCCAGCGTCTCCGAAATTTCTTTCAGAGTGGTACTTTCCTTACCTCCAAGGAATAACATTGTGTCGCAATTCCCGGTAATGGTTTCGGCTGCATCCTTGTAAATTGTCTTGAGCTGCGACTGGGACTGGAGTATAATAGAAGCAGAAATTTCCCTGCTTCGGATCGTTGCAATCAGCTTATCGAACTTCGGAATCTGACCGATATTTGCGAACTCGTCACAGAGGATTCTTACATGATAAGGCAATCTTCCATGATGAACGTCATCGGCCCTGTCACATAACAGATTGAAAAGCTGACTGTACATCATGGCAACCACAAAGTTAAAAGTATCATCCGTATCAGAGATTACAATAAACAATGCAGTTCTTTGATCTCCGATCATATCCAGCTCCATCTCATCATAAGACATAAGCTCCCGCAATTCCGCAATATCAAAGGGTGCGAGTCTGGCACCACAACTGATCAAAATACTTTTTGCTGTCTTTCCTGCAGCCAGCTTGTATTTTTTATACTGCCTTACTGCAAAATGATTCGGCTCGTCTCTTTCCAGCTCCTCAAATAACAGATCCACTGCATTTTTAAACTCTTCATCTTCTTCCCTGGTTTCACTGGCATTGATAAATTCCAGCAGGGTTGAAAAATTCTGTTCTTCCTCCGGTGCTTCATAGTAGATATAACCAATCAAAGCACAATACAGCAGACGTTCCGCTTTTGTCCAGAAATCCTCGGAAGATTTTTCTCCCTCTCCCTTGGTATTTACCATGATCGTATTTACCAGTTTCAGAATATCTTTTTCCGAACGAATGTAATGAAACGGATTATAGTGCATACTTTTGGCAAAGTTGATGGTATTCAGCACCTTGATTTTGTAAGGAGCCATTACCACTCTGCCATTTTTATCACGCAGGATTTTCCCATTTTTATCTTTCTTCGGTGTCCCTCGTGCTAACATCTTACCACATTCTACGATAATTGTCCCCTTGGGATCAGTGACCACAAAGCTCACATTATCCGGCATCTGCATAAGCTGTGGTTTCACATAAAATCTGGTCTTACCGCTGCCAGATCCCCCGATCACTATGACATTCTTGTTTCTGGCATACTTTGGTTTCTTCGGTCTGCTGTTCATTGTCAGACGTTCCGTTTGTGTCAGCAGAATATTGTTCTCAAAGACCGGATCAATAAAAGGTGCTATATCCTTTTCATTTCCCCATCTGGCAGAACCATATTCTTCTCCCTGGCGAAACTTCTTTCCATTTTTTCCCTTAAAATACACCACTGCCCACACACTGACTGCAGCAATAGTTCCCGCAGCCAGACTTTTCGGTTGTATACTCGGCAACAACTTTTTAAACGCTAACGGATAGTTCATAAGAAGAACCATCAGCCTGTCCACTACTGTACTGCCCCTGCAATACTGATACAGCCAGGTGCATTTATTTACCACATAAAATACAACCACATACGGAATATACAACAGAACCTTTTTTATCACTTCTGCATTCGGGGGACGCACCTGAAATCCTTTCAGTTTTTTCTTTATATTTTTTATCCCACTCATAAGGTCGGCTCCTTCTGTTTTTCTTTCGATTTTTCCCGTTCTCTCTGTTTATCCTGGCTGCGGGCTGCGATTGCCTGCTGTAATTTCTTACGGACAGACGGTTTCTTTGTTTTATTCAATGTCTTTCCGGTAAATTCCCGAAATGCCGCTGTCATCACATCCACATCCCTTGCCTTGAAGAAAACAAAATATCTCGGTGGAACTACGGACTTATCACGTTTCAGGCTAAAATCAATGCCATACTTTTTTGCCACTTTTTCAAAAGCCTTGATGTTGTTATCCGTAATCTCAATGTTGGAAAGCTGAACATTCTGCTGTGCCAGCTTCTTTAAACTCTGCTTCCCATGATAATCTTTATCTGGCGGTCCTTTTACCTGCTGTTTTCTTGCTTTCTCTGCTTTTTCTTTCTCTATTGCTGCCAGAAAACGCATCATTGCCTGTTTCAATAAACGAACTGTCACTTTTCCGCCAGTGATACACAGGGACACTGTTTTTTCATTCACTTCTTCCTGCATTAATCTGTTCCTTTCTATGGTTTTCCAACAAACGATCTTCCTTTGCTCCTACCCGGATACAGCAGTACAGAACAAAATTGACTGCTAACACCAGAAGAATCCCTGCAATAATCAATAACATTCTCATTTTATACCCCTTTCATCATTCAAAAGGGCATCTATGACTTTGCTGCCCATAAATGCCCCTACATTAACTTTTATTTTCTTTTTTTTGTAATCCAGACTGCTGATACACTGCCTGCCATGCCTGCAATCGCAAGCAGAATCCAAATCAGCATGTGTGTATCATCTCCGGTTTTCGGTGTATCTGTTACCTGTGTAGACGGTGTTTCCGGTGTTGGTGTTTCTTCCGGTTTTACCTCATCTTTCATCACTACTTTCTGGATCTCCCCAGTATCCTCCACTGTGAACTTCACATCTTCCGCTACCAGATATCCATCAGGAGCTGACTCTTCCCGAAGTGTATACTCCCCAATCGGAAGCATTTCTATGTAATGTGGTTTTTCCTCAGAAGTCCAGTTCTCTACTGTCTTACCATCTTTATCAAGAATGGTCAGTTTTGCTCCTGGCAGTTCCTTACCGGAAATATCCGTTTTGGAAATTTCTACCTTGGTCACATCATCTTTCATTTCGATTTTCTGTGCCTTTGCAGTATCTTCAACGGTAAACGTGATGCTTTCTGCTGTCACATAACCATCTGCCGGTTTTGTTTCTGTCAGAGTATATTTCTGTCCGACTACCAGTTCTTTGATGATATGAGCTTCTTTACCGGAAGTCCAGGAATCTACAACTTTACCGCTTTCGTCAGTTACCTGTAACTTAGCTCCTTCCAGTTCTTTTCCGTCTGTCAGGGAAGTCTTGGTGATCTCGATTACAGTCGGCTCGTCCTCAAAGGTAAAAGCATAAGATACTTTTTCCTTTTCTGCACCTCCATACTCAAACGTGAACTCCTGTGTTTCATCTGTCATTGCAAATCCAGGTGCCGGAGATGTTTCTTTGATATAATACGCAAAACCAATCGGTAAATCTGCCGTAAAAGTCAGCTTTCCTTCTTTGTCTGTTGCCAGTTCCTCGATCACAGTATCTGCTTTCAGAATTACTTTTCCGTCTGCTCCTGTAATATCGTCCTTGGCACAGAGGGCAAATACCGCACCTTCCAGTACACGATCAGAATCTTTCTCTTTTTTCACAACTTCCACTTCCGCTTTCTGGCGGTTATTCTGCCAGTCAGCAGAGTAAGTAACCTCTGCAGTATCCTGATCCCGGTATGTCAGATCAATCTCTCTTGCTTCATTATCCAGTACAAAACCATCCTCTGTAGCTTTTTCTTTTACATAGTATTTGCCAAGCGGAAGTCCGGATATTTTTGCAATACCGGTATCATCTGTTGTAATGGTTGCCACCAGTTCATCTTTTTTATAATAATCTTCACTTTCTCCGTCAGCAGATTTCACGTCCTCCAAAGCAAATACTTCAAAAGTAACATCTTTCAGGCTGCCTGTTACATACTGGAATAAATGGCTGATCCATCCTCCAACAGAATCCAGTGCAGTTACTTTATCCAGAAATTCTCCCTGTTTATTGATGATAATCGTTCCTGTCGGCACATCATCTTTCATTTCAACTTTCTGGATTTCCCCGGTATCTTCAATCGTAAAAGTGATTTCTTCTGCCTTGAGGTATCCATAAGGAGCCATTTCTTCTCTGAGAGTATAGTTTTCTCCTACAGCAAGTCGTTCAATCAGATGCTGCTCGCCTTTTACAGATTTCCATGTATCAACTACATTTCCATCTTTGTCCAGAACAGTAAGTGTCGCACCCGACAATTCCACGCCAGTAGTTAAATCAGACTTGGAAACCACAACCTTTGTAGGCTGGTTCTTAAATACAGAAGATAACTGTACTACATTAACATCCTGTCCCTGATATTCTGCTTTTACTTCCAGAACTTTATCAGAAGATACATAACCATCTGGTGCTGCAAGTTCTTTGATATAATACTCACCGAATGTCAGATCCTGTGTAAATACAGCCTTTCCATCTTCTCCGGAAACAGCTTTTCCAAGCAGTGTGTCTGCTTTCACAATTACAGCTCCATGACCTTTCATATCATTCTTTGCATAAAGTCCAAACTCTGCTCCTGCAACGGCTGCTTCTGTATCAGCATCCTGTTTTACCACAGAAATTTCTACTTTCTGACGGTCATTTTCAAAGATAGCTGTCTGCTCAATGACTGGTGTTTCCTGATCTTTGTAAGAGAAAGTAATGATCTGTGCTTCACTGTTTAAAACAAAGCCATCCGGTGCTGTCTTTTCAACAATCTTATAGCTTCCAAGCGGCAGATTTTTCAGGACCGCTTTTCCATCTTTATCCGTTGTAACCGTTTTTACCAGTGTTCCAGCAGCATATTCCAGAATACGGTTTCCATTATCATCTTTCTGGAAATCTGCAGTATAGATGTCCTCGGCAGCGTAAATCTCAAACTCTGCCCCTTCCAGATTTTCTGTCTGATATGTAAAATCATCCTTGAATCCGTCCAGAACTTCGCCTTTTTTCGCGATAGTCAGTTCTCCCTTAACTGGATGGTTCTCATAAACTGCTTCAATAATCACATCCCCGGAAGTTCCATCCATCTGATATGCAGTATTGGAATCAACTGTTACCTCATAGTAATTTTCATTCAAAGTATATCCATAAGGTGCATTTACTTCCTCAATGCGGTAATGTCCGATTTTAAGATTCTGCGGAAGAATCAAATATCCCTGCTCATCTGTAAAATAGGATTTATGTTTTACCGTAGTCGGATAAGTTGTTACCTGCTCCACATATTTTTCAGTGTCCATATTGAAAATCTTGAACTCTGTATTCTTCTGAAGTACTGCCTTTTTCGTCTCATCATCCTGTTTGATAATTTTCAGTTTCGCTTCAAACTCGTCATCCAGAAGCACTCTCCATGTCTGTGGCTGGTTCGGATTGTTCTCAGTGATACGCACTGTAAAATCATCTACCGGAGTGTAATTATGAGGCGTTGTGGTTTCACGCACAATATAAGTTCCATAAGGAATCGCAATACTGCAGGCATAACCTTTTTCATCTGTAAAGATTTCTGTTGCACCATTTTCTCCGATCACTACCGGTTTTGCAGAATCAAAATCATAGCTTCCATCCTCTTTTACTTTCAGGGAAGATACCAGATAAGCGGTAAATCCTGCCCCTTTCAGTAAGTCGGCATCGGTCTTTCCGTTATTTGCCGCCTTGATAATCTGGAATGGCTGTTTCATTACCTGCTCCAGAGACAGACACTCACGATTTACCTCTGCTACAAGATCTCCCTCATAATTGCAGACCAGATCATGTTCTTCTTCATCCGCCAGATAACCAGTTGGCGGAGTAATCTCTTTCACATAGTAATTACCAAGATATAATCCATCCACAGAAGCCTGTCCATTCTCATCTGTCGTAAGAGTGGCAACCTGTTCTCCTGCTTTATAGATCACGCCAGTAGCACCATCCGGATGCACAATATCCTCACGAGCATACAGTCCATATACTGCTTTTTCCAGAGTGGCATCACCCTGTGGGACTGCCTTTTTGGTTTCTTTATCCTGCTTCTGCAGAGAAATCTTAGCTGTCACACGTTCATTTTTGAATGTATGCTTGAATGTCTGTTTTGCTTCTTTATCATTCGTATAAGAGAAAGCAAACGTATAAACATCATCTGTTTTTCTCACATACCCTTCCGGGGCCTGCACTTCTTTCACATCATAAGAAAATCCAAGCGGCAGGTCTGCTGTAAACTTCGCTGTTCCGTCTGTTCCTGTTGTCGCTTTCTCGATCAGTGTCCCTTTCTTTACAATGATGGTTCCATCCACATTGGTAATATCACTTGCAGCATAAAGTCCAAAGATTCCTCCAGCCAGAGGATTTTCTGTATCTTCATCCTGTTTTGTTACCATTACTTCTACTTTCTGTCTGTCATTAGTAAAGGTTGTCTCAGTGAAAACAACATCCACATTCTGTCCTGCATAGGATAATGTTACTGTCTTTTCCTCTCCGGCATTATAGAATCCTGTCGGAGCCTGTTTCTCTTTTACAATATATGTACCAAGATACAGATTTTTAAGAACGGTAGCTCCGTTTGTATCTGTTGTCAGATTCTCTTTTACCAGATCACCCTTGCTGTAAACTTTTGTACCATAAGCAGTTTTAATATCTGCTCCAGCATACACATCATAAACAGCACCACTCTGTCTGCGTTTCTCATACTTAAATGTTGTGCCATTTTCTGTCACATCTGCACCAACCAGAACCTCACCTTCTTTATAAACGGTAAGCTGTCCCATCTGTTCTTCATCTGGAACAGTAACAGTTGTTGTCTTACTGACTTCCAGTTTCACATTGTAAGCTGTTGCATTGATACGATATCCGCTTGGAGCTGTAATCTCTTTCAGATATACAGTATCCTGTGTCTTAGTAATCTGTACGGACGTTTCACCGTTTTCATCCGTCGCAGGTAACTGTGTGATCAGTTTTGTGCATTCTGCATCACTGTATAATCCAAAGACAGCACCAGACAGCTTTGCGTCTGACTTGGCATCTTTCTTGATCACCTTAACACTTGCCTGCTGTACCCAGGATACTTTAAAATCTACATATTTCTCATCATCAACGCCTTCACCAAATACCAGAGCCAGATCCTGGTTTCCGGAACCTGTTGAAATCTTATAAGCTGAATAATCTTTGGTAATGCTTCCTTTCATGGTTGCAGACCAGCTTCCTGCCACATCACTCACCTGTGTTAATGGTGCGGACAGATAAAACTTTGTACCACCACAAATTTCCACACTTTCTCCGGCTTTACTTGTTTTACCTGTTGTCAGGTTATGAAGCTGTACACCTGCCGGAAGTTTCATGGTAATGGTCTGTAACGCATCCGCATTAAATGTAATATCCTTTGTTCTCTGACTGTTGCCATCCACATAGGCTTTTACATCTGCATCCGAAAAGGACATTGCCACATCTGGAATTTCCGGCTGTGAAATACAGTAATTATAGAGTTTCATTGCCAGATTCTGTGCTGTACTGTTTGCACCTGAAAAAGCATCCCCACTTCCATTTGCATAAGATGCTGCCAGGTGTACCAAGATAAATCTGGCTCCTGTACTTAAATTGCCATATCCGTTTTCTTCTGTAAAAAAGCCATCATCACCAGAAGCCTTTGTACCGTAATAGCACACTTTTGCAAGTGCTTTCCCATCACCAACTTTATTGATCGTATAGGTTCCACTTCCTGGCCCTGGTTTGGATGGCTGCACACAGTATGCTGTAGCAGATATATTACCGAATTTTACAGTGTACTGATAAGTAAGATATGTTCCATATCCATAATCTGCATATCGGTATTCTGCCCCTCTGGTCACAGAAACCTGCTGTGAACTTCTGGCATTGCCTGCCGCAGCCATAAAGGTTACTGTTTCTCCGGCTTCCATTGCATACAGATCAATGCCATTACTCTCTGCCTGTTCCAGTACTTCTGAAACGGTTAATTCAGATTCCAAATCTGCTGTGCTTTCAGAATTTTGTGTTTCCCAGTGCGATTCCGAATCTTCCTCGCTCTGCTCTGTATCTCCAGTATCATCTTCAACATTTACCGTACTTTCTGAAGCACGCTCTGACTGTACTTCTGTTTCCGGTTCTTTCACTGTAATGTTTCTGCTGATTCTATAAGCAGGATGACCGCTGACTGGTTTTACTGCATAGACAGCCTTGTAAGTATCTGGTGTATGTGTGTCAAAATCTGTACCCGTTTCATTCTTTGCTTCATGGAATAAAACCTTAATCTTACTTTCATCTACACCTTCGATTCCAGACAGATCAACTTCTACATCAAATTCCTGCCCATAAGAAAGTTCAATATCATTTGCCTTTACGATCTCATCCGGATCAAGGGAATCCTGAACATCTTTTAATTCTGCATACTGCTGTTCAAATGGTATTTCTTCTGGTTCTAATTCAGAAGCCGAAACTGCTACTGGCTGAATAATGACAGAAGCCAGTGTTGCGACTGCCATAAATCCGGACAAGAATCTTTTGAATCTCATTTTCATTTTGACTGAATCCTCTCTTTCTTCTATTATCTGTTCTATTTTCATGCAGGCTCACACCTGCATTATTCAATCATTGGAACCACCTCCCACATCTTATTGCTGATACAGAAATACCTCTGATAACAGCACATTCATATGGCAGTGCCTTTTACTGAAACACCGCCACATGGTATCTGCTGTCATCCTGTAAAACAGGAATGACACTCAGGTAAAGTTCAGGATCAAGCATTAAGCCGCAAGAGGTAATTCGTAATCGTTCCTGCAAAGGGTGCCTCCCATCTGTATCCCTTCACGTTTTCACCGGATTCCCGCCGCAAAAATGCGTAGCTGAAAAATTCCGGGTATCCTCTCGCTGCTGGTATGAAATTGTCAAGGTGCAATTTTTAAGGGGATTTATCTTCTTGAATTGCAAATAGACATTTGCCCCTTCACTAACCGCATGTGTGAAAGGGCAAAAATTAACCTGTTTGAAAAATTTTTTAGAAATTTTTATTCCAACATTGTTTTATGTGTTTTCCAGTTGTTCTTTTAACTTCTCCAATACTTTCTTCCTCCGGTTTCTAATCGTCTTTGGGCAGCACCCAAAATACTGTGCTGTTTCTTTTACTGTAAATTCTTCAAAAAACAATAGCGTTATCAGTTCCGCATCCTCTTTAGTCAAATATCCCAGAGCTTTTTCCAGTTCCCGTATTTCTGACAATCTGATAACGATTTCTTCCGGTGATACTACCGAAAAAGAGCAGTCATAGCCTTTTTCCTGTAATTCCTCCATACTGCATACTCCATGCCTCTGCATTTTTTCAACCTGGTATCTTTCTTTTCTTCCAGCCTGATACCAGGCCAGATATACTGCCCTGGTAACTTCCACAAGCGTATCATTTACACGCAGCATATAGCGTTGTCTTTCTTTTGGCTTTTTACCAGGCATACTTCCAGTCTCCTTTTTCCAATGCTCTGGCAGAGTCATCCGAATTATTCCGCATTTTCTGCATTGCCTGTGAAATACACTTTGATACTGCCGGAACTGTAATACCCAGTTCATGCGAGACTTCTTTTTGTGTCTGCTGCTGAAAATAAATACGCTGGATCATCTGTCTCTGTCGCTCTGTCAACAGATTCATCAACTCCCTGACTGTTTCCTCTGCAATGATTCTTTCAAGCAGACATTGTCCTTTATCTGCCAATTCGCACCATTCTTCGGAAATACAGCTATACGAAATGCAATTATTATGTTCTCGTGTTTCCCTGTTTCTCCACAGCCGGTCTTCGCCTTCTAATATCAGCCTTACATACCAGGGTTGATCATCAAAAAAATTCTCCTCAACAACTGCTATTTTTCTTTCTGCTTCATACACATAATCTCGACAGGTAAATAACGGAAAAACCGTTGCATAGTCCCCCACACAATAGAGAACATATCCGGTCTGATATGCGATAATTTCCGCACAATCCATCAACCTTTGCTTCGCAACTGCTACATCGTTTTCTCTTAAATATTTAGCGGACGGAACCTTTCTTCTTTCTTCCCTGTTACTTACAACTTGTTTCAATTCCTGCAATGTAAGCATAATTACCACCTTTCTGCCTGCTGGCAACAGGTGCCCATCGGCAGAAAGGATAGGATTCTTACTGATCAACTGACAAAAAGGGCAGTAAAAAACAGCTTCCGGTACACCCGTTTTTTTTAACGAGAGCCTGAAACTTCCTTACTGCCCTTTCTAATAGTTACAATATTCTCTACTTTATTTTCCGTCTGATGCCAGGATCAGACTTCTTGGCATTTCTTTCTGCTTTTATGTTCTTTTCATTTTCCATCAAAACAGAATAGTCTCCCATTGCATCATAAGGACACTGCCTCCGATAAAGCAAATTTTCTTCCCTTGTCATCAATCCTATCTCCCTTCTTTATCTCTCTGTTTTCCATTTTAACAACACAGGATTCTATTATCCTTAGCATATATGGGGAGTTTTTTTATTTTACACCCCATATATGGTGAAATTTCACCTGTATTCATTAAAACTGTCTATTAGAGAATCTATGGTCTGCATGATAATTTTCTGCTCTTTCCATTCCATCTTCTGAATCCGGCAAAGCACTTCCTGAATTGATTCCTGCTTCTCTGTACCGCCTCCCTCTTTTCCCAGCAGGAGATTGGCATCCGTTTCCAATATCTCAATTATCTTCCTGAAAATCTCAACAGACATTGCCGTTTGACCACCTTCAATCCTGCTGACCGTATTGACACTGATACCTGCTTTTTCCGCAAAAGATTCCTGTGACAACTTCATTTCCTGCCTGCGTTTTCTGATCCGTTCTCCCAATTCAATAAGTTCTGTGGAAATTGCACGATTGCTCAATACGGTGTCTCCTTTCCTGCAATTTGTTCCAACTTTACGCCATCGTGTCGCAAAGTTTCCCGAAAAAAAGCAGCTAATTTTTGTCTTAGCTGCTTTTCAAAAAATCTATTTCATTTTATTCTCGGTATTTTATGTATTCCTGTAAGAAGTGTAATCAGAAAAACGCAGAGATAAATGATCGCCTGTCCAATCATTGCCAGAAGAACGATGCTTCCTATTAATCCTCCAATCAGAAGATTCATTGTCCATACTGCCAGCGTTCCTCCGAGGTCAAAACCTCTTGGAACCATCCAGACACACATTTTTCCAATTCCAAACGGTATCCCCATCAGAAGTAACAGCAAGAAATAATTGCACTTCCCATACTGGATACAAAACGGTCTTAATACTGCAAACAATACCGTAATCACCAGCACTGGGGCTATCACTTTTTTAATCATCTTCTTCATGTTCCTTTATCCTCCATACATATCGTGATTAACCTCTGCCTGATAATAGCTGTTTATCGTTGCCGGGGCATTATACAGGGCGGTCAGAAGATAGGCTTTAATATTCCCGACCTTGGTTGTATTTCGATTCAGACAAAACAGCACGTATTCGATATGCGAATAGTTCAGTTTCATAAATCTGCTTTTCACCAAAGCAACTGGTTTTTCTACTCCTGCAATACGAATCATACTATCCTCCGGCATCATCATAACTTCAATTATCAGTTCTACCAGTTCATCTACATCTTCCTTGGCATGATATTGATAATCTATGTTTTCGTGAATCACTTCACGATATGCTCTCATCTCCTCCATCACATCTTTTTTCTTTGGGAAATTATTTGATGTGATTGGATAAGATTGATTTATCTCAGTTTCACTAATATCAGTCTTGTTAATATCAGTATTATTAGATTGTGATTTCGGGTATTCTGGATTTGTGATTTCCACTATTCTTGAATGATGATTTTCACTATTTTGGAATTGTGATTCTGGAAATTCTGGATTTGTGGTTTCCACCATTCTTGAATTGTGATTTTCACTATTCTGGAATTGTGATTCCCCATAATCCTGAATTGTGGTTTTCACTACTCCTGAATGATGATTTTCACAATTCAGAGAAATGCCTGTTTTCCCCTTGTTTTCTGCTTCTTGTTGCAAATTTGCACATTCCTTATGTCTTTCCTGTTTCGATTGCAAATCTGCAATTTTTTTATGATCTTCCTGCTCAGATTGCAGATCTGCACAATTACCTGTCGGCTTTTGATCTGGAACCTCTCTGATCATAAAATTTTTCACATAAATAACATTCGGTTTTCCCAGTCCCAGACGTTTCTTCTCTATCAATCCAATCCCATTGCTGCTGTCCAGCTCTTTTACCAGTTTCACTGCCTTTTGAGTTCCGCAGTTCATCAGCTCTGCAATTTCTTCCACAGTGAAGATAATGTATACTCTGTCCTCTGAATCCAGCCATCTATTTTTAATGCTCAGGCTCATACGGTCCAGCATCAGACCGTATAATACCTTTGCTTCACAAGAAAGAGTTTTAAAGCAGGATTCTGTAAACAGCACTTTAGGGACACGATAGAAGCTGTATTGTTCCGCTTCCATCCCTGTAAAATAATCAAACTGTATCTTCTGCATCTGCTACTCCTTCTTTGTTTTCTTTCCATTTATCCAAAAGCATGAAAATGACTTCTTCTATCTGTTCTTTAGAATATGTCTCCGGAAAATAATTGCCGATTTTCTTTGCCGGGATCGTCACATTGATCTTACTGCTTTCCTTTTTTAATAAAACAGCATAGATATAACTCTGGTTTAATTTTCCGTTTGCACTGCACTCTTTTAACTGTTCTGCCTGTTGCTTTGTCGGAAAGATACTGCTATTGGCAATCACTTCCAGAAGCCACTCCTGTTCCTCTGGCTTCAGATAAGACAGCTTTTCTCCCACAATCATGGGAATTTTATTATTGTCCACATATTTTAGCAGGGCATCGGATAATGCTGCCAGACGGATATATCTCTGTACAGTTCTCCCACTGTCCCCGGCAGCTTCCCCTACCATATCTGCTGTATATTTTTCGCCTTTACTTCCCTGATGCTTCATTGCATCATATTTCATCTTATAGGCATGAGCTTTTTCACTTGGCAGTAGATTTTCACGCTGAATATTGGAATCAACCATAATAATGACTGCTTCATCATCCGTATAATTTCGGACAAGAACCGGCATGGTCGTCTTTCCGCACAGTTCACAGCCTCTTTTTCTTCTGTGACCGGAAATCATCTCGTATCCACCCTCGGATCGAGGTCTTACCAGTGCAGGAGTCAAAACACCATAAGTTTTAATACTCTCTACGGTTTCCGCCATTTTTTCATCATCATTTACATGAAACGGATGATTTTTAAAGGGATAGAGCTTTGCCAGATCTATTTCCACAACCTGGTTCATACTCTTTTCCGGTGTTTCCTCTAATCCCAGTAATTCATCATAAGAGGTAAGCTGAATATCTTTTTTCGGTCTACGCATGTTTCAACACCTCCTGAACCAGTTCCAGATAACTGTCTGCCCCTTTGCTTTTTCCATCATAAGCAAAGATACTTACACCCTCCGATGCTGTTTCTGCAAGGCTTTCTGTTCTCGGAATCGTCTGCTCAAAAATCTTAATGTCACTTCCGTATGTAGTTTTGATTGCCTGTTTGTTTCTCTTTGCATTATTGTAACGGCAATTATCCATTGTGAATAAAATGCCTTCTATCTGTAAATCCGGATTGAATCTCTGATGGATTCCCTTTACCATCTTCAATAATTCCATGAGTCCATCTGCCGCATAATATTGTGGCTGCACCGGAATCAGAACACTGTCCGCTGCACTTAAAGCATTGATCGTCAGCATTCCCAGTGATGGCATACAGTCAATCAGAATATAATCATACTCATCCTTCAGCAGTTCCAGATACTCTTTCAATACCTTTTCTCTGTCCTCTACTGTAAATAAAGACATATCCATTCCGGCAAGCAATTTATTGGACGGAATCAGGTCAACACCCTCTTCATGGTGCAGAATTGCTTCTTTCGGATCAAATTCCAGTCCCATGATAATGTTCTCCATCATACTCTTTAATGTTACCTTGAGATTTTTAGGAAATCCCAATCCCATTGTCAAATGCCCCTGTGGATCAGCATCTACCAGGACTACTTTTTTCCCTGACTTCACCAGTCCGGCTCCCAGATTGATTGTTGTCGTTGTTTTGGCTACTCCGCCTTTCTGATTTGCAATAGCAATTACTCTACACATATATACTTTCCTCCGATTTACTCTTTTTCTTCTACTTCAACATAAACACGAAAATATTTGCTTGTTCCTTTATTTGCATAAGCATCCGATACTTCCAGAACATCCAATTCTTTATGCTTTTCCAAAATACGACGGAACCATTGAATATCCTTTAAAGTACCCTGTAATCTAATTTTCAGCATACATATCCTCCCAGTCTTTGTAAAAACAATACTCTGGATAACGGATTTTAATGGCTTCCCAAAAATACCGGGCATATCCGCAGCAAAACAGATCTTCTACGGTATAATACTGACACTCTTTTAACTGATCTTCCTCTGCCTCATAATCTCCGACACTTGGTGTTCCATTGCAGTAAAGATTAAATGCCATGCGGACGATTCGCAAACTTCCACTGGTCTGCCATCCTTCCTGCAGGCATTCCGTTTTTACACATCCAGTTTTAAAATTATAGATTTTATTCACATTATTTCTTGTGTCTCTGTCGATACCCAGGCAATAAACCAAAGCCCGATGGTAGACATCCTGATATCTGCATTTTTTCAGATATTCCATATAAAATTTTTCGTGTTCCTTGCTCTTGAAAGTAATTGTGCGAGAATTGCTATTCTCTGCTCTTAACGCTGTGTTTGTCATTTTCATTTTCCTCCTGAATTTTTAATATTTTGGTATAAAAAAGCACTCCATTTCTGGAATGCCCCATAAAAAATAGGGACACCCGCTTTTAACAAGTATCCCTATAATCTATCAATGATCTGATAGCTCTCTATTCATTTTCATATTCAAGATTCTTTGTGTTCCCCGTACCGAGGTCTAAGGCAACAACTACGGTTACTCTCTGCACAAGTATCTTTTCCTTGTGATTTTCACCGATTTTGTTGAAACTGAAAAACTCTACAAAGTGCGTAAATTCAAGGATTTCTAGGTATCTTTCCTTTGTAGTCCCACCACAGTCTCCACATGAACAGTCATCCCAAATTGATCAACCGGGCATACTTTTCTAAGCTCATATCCCCTCTCACACAGATACTTCAGATCCCTTGCCAACGTCGCACTGTCGCAACTTACATACACAATTCTCTCCGGGTTCATCTCGACCATAGTCTCCAGCAGAGTTTCATCACAGCCTTTTCTTGGCGGGTCTACGACGATAACATCTGCATAAACACCATTTTTCTTATACTCTCTTGGCAGCACTTCTTCTGCCTTACCCACAAAGAACTCTGTATTCTCCAGGCCATTAAGTTTCGCATTTTCTTTCGCATTCTCTATAGCTGCTGGAACAATTTCCACACCGCGGACAAATTTTGCTTTCTGTGCCAGAAACAGGGAGATTGTTCCGATTCCACAGTAGAGATCCCATACTGTTTCCTCGCCGTGAAGATCTGCGTATTCCAGTGCCTTTGCATAAAGCTTCTGAGTCTGCATAGGATTTACCTGATAGAAAGACAGAGGAGAGATCTGATAGGAAATATCTCCGATCCTGTCTGTGATATATTCCTGACCCCAGAGCAGACAGATCTCTTCGCCAAGAATCACATTGCTGCGTTTCTTGTTTACATTGATGGTAATGCTTGTCATTCCCGGAATCTCACACAGAGATTTTACAAGCTGCTCCTCTTTCGGGAGCTTGTTTCCGTTCAGGATCAGACAGACCATCACTTCTTTTGTGAAGTATCCGTAACGGATCAG
>OHMO01000554.1_pt1 | contig 18301 bp, 17 predicted proteins | sample 1569321 | NCBI WGS metagenome assembly OHMO01 (sample SAMEA3879504, study PRJEB24766) | human gut metagenome | biome: human-associated habitat; feature: feces | place: USA | collected 1985/1987
CTTAACCTCGTGTATCCGCTTAAATATACTCTCTATCTCGCTAACAATCCGCTTCTGCTCCGATAACGGTGGAACAGAAATCAAAATCTTTTTTAATGTTTCTGAATTGATTGTGGGTAAAGCTGTTCCTTTATACATTTCACGAAAATCTATTAATTTAAATACCATAAAAATGTAATTAAAAAATATAGCTTCATATGGGGTAAAAACTCCTGTATTTAAATCTACCAATGCATCATTAAGTAAAATTCTTTTTTTGTTTGTAAATACTGCACCACCATTTTTAGGGAAAATAATAGAATTACGCGGAAAAATTGGATAATTAGATGGATTTATCAAATAACTATTAGCAATATTCATATACAATTCATTTCCAACTTGATTCATATCTGATACCTTATAATAAGGAATGACTCCTCTGTCAGAGATGTCTGATTGTTTTGGAGTTTTTCCTCCGTTTAATTTACCTAATTCAGATAGTCTACACCAAGTCCAACTTTCTGGTATTTCAAAAGGTATCTCTTCTGTTATATCTCTAACAATATCTCCTACCTTCTCATAATATTTGTTATCACCACCGCGAAAAATATAGCTTTCTTGCTTATCTTTCTTGATTTTTCCATGTTTTACAAGTTCTGCTTTCTCGGCTTTTATTTTCTTCAGTAATACAGATGCCGGCTCGTCATTTGGGTCTTGAGGTACTAATTTTCCTTGAATTGCAAGAGATAATACTTTTTGTTTTAATGCATCTATAGCTTCCATTATTCTTTAATCTCCGCAATAAGGTTTTCCAATTCTGATACTGCGGTTGCAATATTACCGCTCTTTTCTTTAACTAAATCAAACAACTGTTGTAATGAATAGTCTTTGAACTCATCTTCATCGTTTTTAATCCAAGTAATATCCAGTCCTGTATTTGTCCTTGAAATGAGTTCATCATAGGTAAATTTCTTCCAACGACCATTGGAATTTTCTTCTGACCAAGTTTCTTTTCTTGCTGCTATATTATCTGCATTATAACAAGTCACAAAATCATCTAAATCACTTCTTTTCAACGGATTTGTAGCAAGAGTATGTTTAATGCCTGTTCGGTAATCATAAATCCATAATTCTTTTGTTTTAGAACCTTTGGTAAAGAATAACACATTTGCCTTAACCCCATTAGCATAAAAGATACCTGTCGGCAGTCTTAATATCGTATGAAGATTAAAATCATTTAGAAGTTTTTTTCTAATAGTTTCTCCTGCTCCTGCTTCAAAAAGAACATTATCCGGCAACACTACGGCTGCTCGCCCACCATTTTTCAGCATCAACATAATGTGCTGCAAAAAATTTAATTGGTTGTTGCTCGTTGTTGCGTATAAATCGCTACGCATTGCAGAAATGTTAGAAGCTCCTTGAGGTCTTGTTCCAAATGGAGGATTTGCCAGAACGATATCTACCAGTTCTTCCGGTTCGTTTTCTAATGAATCATCACATTTTATCGGACTTCTATCTATGCCAATACCATGCAAATATAGATTCATTGAAGCTAAAGTTACCACCAATGCAGTGTTATCAATGCCATGCAAGGCTTTATTTTGTAGAAAATCTAACTTTTCTTTATTTGCAGATTGCTTTTTCATATATTCATAAGCAGAAAGCAAAAAACCACCTGTTCCACAAGCAGGGTCGCAAACTGTTTCACCAATATTCGGTTTAGTAACATCTACCATCGCGTTAATCAGGGCTCTTGGTGTAAAGTATTGCCCAGCACCACTTTTTTTATCTTGTCCGTTTTTCTCTAAAATTCCTTCGTAAATAGCCCCTTTGACATCTCCATCCATTGACAACCATTCCTCGGTATCAATCATAGAAATGATTTTCTTCAAATTTACAGGTTTGCTAATAGCATTCTTAGCCTTAACAAATATCGTACCTATTAAATTATTCATTTGAGAAAGGTTTTTTAATGTTTCTTCATATTGGGCAATAAGCTCTAAACCATCGTATTTTTTTAGTTTATCCCATCTATATTCTTCCGGAATACTGCTGTTATAACCTAATTCGGTCATTTCGTAATCCATTTTGAGAAATAACAAATAGGTTAATTGAATAATATAATCAGTAAATCCAACTCCATCAGCGGCTAAAACATTAGCAATTTTCCATACTTTTGATACCAATGTTTGTTCATTTTTGCTATCAGCCATTTAAAATCTCCTATGCTGCTAATATAAAGTTTGATAGAGTAGATAAAGTATTGCCTACATTTTCTAAAGAACCAAAAGCTTTTTTAGATTGGGCAAGTAATTGAATATTTGATTGTCTCATTTCTTCTACAGTTAATGAGCCATTAGATGCAATGTATTGAGCTATTTGTAATGCTATTTCTCTTTGTGCTTCTGTTAAAGGCTGTAATCTTTGTTTTTGACCGCACCATAGTTCAAAATTTTTCTGAACAAGTGCTACAAAACTATTAAGCTCTTTAACTGTCTTGAAAGCATATCTAACCAAACTGATTAGGTTTGTTAAAGCTTCCTTTTGCTCTTTCGTTGTTAATTTTGCCACATTCTTAGGTTCTAATATAGAATAAGAGTTCCATAATGTCGGAATCCTAAATTTAGGGCTACGCTCTATAAGCTTTACGGCTAAATCCTTTAATAAATCATAAGTAATTACTTCTTTTGTATCATTATAAATAATTCTCAGGGCTTCAATACTATCTTTATTTTCTCTAATGTATTCTTCAAAAGCTTTTGTTGTTTCTTTTGCTTCTTCATTTGAAAAACCCTGATAAATGATTTGGTCTTCGCCTTCTGTCAAAATAGTGATAAAACCAGCATTGAGTTCCATTAAATACTCACGAGCATCAGGATGCTCTGCTAAATTAGCAACCAAGCGTTTTCTTTCCAAATTAGCTTGATTAACATTTTCAAATGGAGGCAAAGTATTCTTTTCCAAAGCTTCATAAAAATTTATAGCTAATTGCTTCATTTCAATTTTAGCTAATCTTTCAAACTTTTCTTTTTGTTCAAGAGATGATTTCTTATTGATACGAGATATCTTACCCGCTAAATTCTTTATATATTCATCAGGAATGTTACCATGTGTTATTTCTTCTAAAAGTTCTTTTAAATGCTTTATTTTATTATTAGTTTCATCACCAGGAACAGGAATTACTTTTTCATGCTCTGTAACACCAACAGCATCTATTAAGTAAAATAAATCTTTGGTATCTGCATTTGGAGTTACATTTTTTAACTGTTCATCGCCGATTGTACGACAACCTCGGCCTTTCATTTGAATGTATAGAGGTTCAGAATTTACATCACGCATAAACATCACTACTTCTAGCGGTTTAACATCTGTTCCCGTGGCTACAAGTGTTACCGTAACAGCAATTCTAAAATCTTTCTCATTTCTAAACTGGCGAATAAGTTCATTACTATTGCCTGCTGTACAGGTTATTTTCTTAATAAAATTTGGCGATTGATTAGGAAAAACTTCTTTAGCCACTTCAATAATACTATCCGCATGCTTATCCCTTTGAGCGAAAATCAATGTCTTGGGAATATATTTGAAATCTGGCTCTCTATTGGGGTAAAGTTCTGTATAAACGACCTTTTTGTAAGTTTCCAATACTAATTTAATTTGAGCTTGGTCTATAACAGCCCTGTTTAATTCTTCTTTTTTATAGTTACTATCTTCTTTAACTACTTTTGTCTTATCTGTATTGGTGTAATTAGTATGTTCTATATATTCCTCACCAATATGAAGCGTTCCACCTTCCTCACTAACCTTTGTTTTTATTCTATATGTGCGATAATCGACATTAATACCATCAGCGATAGACTTCTCTAATGTATAATTTACAACTCTGTTATTGTCAAAAAAGGCTAAAGTTTCTGGTGCGGGAGTTGCTGTTAAACCAATAATTCGTGCTGTCGAAAAGTAATTTAATACCTTTTTCCACTTACCATAAATTGACCGATGACATTCATCAACAATGATTAAATCAAAGAAATCCTCAGGAAGTTTCAAATTATTACCCAACTCTATTTCTTCTTGATTATCCTCTGTATTATCAAATTCTATATCTTCATCATCATCGCTATCTTTTATTTCTTGTCCTGTTATTGCTGAAAATAATCGCTGAATAGTAGAAATAATTACATTGGCATCTGTTGGAATATTTTGAGACCTCAAACGCTCGGTTACATATATGGAACTAAAAGTATCACCCGTTTCAGTTAGTTTATAGGAACTAAATTCACCTTCGGCTTGCAAACCTAAATTATTTCTATCAACCAAAAACAAGACTCTTTTGGTCGGAGTATATGATAAAAAACGATATGCAGCAGTACAAGCTGCGTAAGTTTTGCCAGAACCGGTTGCTAAAACCATTAAGGCCTTTTTATACCCTTGTCTGAAACTTTTTTCTAGTTCTGTAATAGCCTCATACTGACAATCTCTTAATCCTTTTCTCTGTAATACTGGTAATCCTGTAAAGTACGAAGGTAGCTTGAGCATTTTAGTAATTTCATATGGCGTATGTATCCGCTGAATTTCAGTATATTCATTGTTGGAGTTAGTACATTTATAAAGCAATTCCTTGCCATTTGATAGATAAATCAAGGGTAAAGGCTTTTGCCAAGTTTGATACCAATCCAGTAGTTTGTGAGTATAGTTTTCAGCTTGCTCTGCTACAACATCAGATAATGCCTTTTCTTCTCTTTTGGCTTCTAACACCCCAACGGCTTTACCCTCAAGAAAAAGCAAATAATCAGCCTCGTGGTTACCCTTTAGTAGTCCTTCTTCTATGGCAACAGCTGATACAGTTGGGTTATAATGTTTTCTATCAACAATTTCCCAACCTGCTTCTTTTAGCATCTTATCTATTTTAAGCCGAGCTCTTTGTTCTGGTGTCATATCAAACTTCCACATAATTTTAATTATGAGAAGTATGTTAGCGATACAAATGCTAAATTTCAATTAAAAAATCCAACATTTTATTGGATAACAAGAGATTATGCTATAATTTCACATAAGTTATTTTTACTAAGCCTAAAATCTTTGTTATTTTGCCATATTGAAAGAAACTTATTGATTTTTAATATTTGTGTGCTGTATTATGGCTAGTGGGAGTAAATCCTTACGAATGGGGTTCTGAATGTTCTTCGTAAATAGTTCGTAAGGTTTCCTCGTTTTTTATTTCAAACTGTTATGTGCCGGATTTTGTGCTGGTTTAATAGTTTTGGGCTTTTTAGGTGATGATGTTCTTTTTTCTGAATTTATAGCTTCCTCTATTTCCTCAACAAACTTTTCCCATTCTTCCTTGGGCATATCCATAAATTCTTTTATCCAGTCCTCAACTTCTTCTGTCTCTTTTTTGCACATTTTTTGCTCCTTTGACTATGGTTATACTTTGGGACTATCGGACCGCCAGCCTAAAGTCAAGTCTCAATCCGACAAAAGTATGATTTTCCTACTTTATACACGATTTAATGGCGGTTTGGACATCAATCATTTTACCGGCAGCGGCCAAGAGGTTATTATAGTCATTGTGCTTATTAGCGAGATTAAAGAACACATGGGCAATATAGTTATAGAGCTGTTCTGATTGTTTTATTAAATCTTGCAGCCATTCATTGATGTCTTCTTTTTGTTGGTCGGTGATGGCATATTTCTTGATTTTACGACTATTTTCATACATAAACTGGTCAAAATCCTTAAAAGTCTCAAAATTCTTAAATCCCCGTCTTCCGGTTATTGTTTCCATTAAAATTCTCATTTTTTCTCCTTTTTATAAAAATATTGTTGTGGCAAAACTCTAATTTGTCGATTTTTCAAAAATCAAAGTAGGAATTACGGATTGATTTCAGACATTCGTAAATCCGCGATAGTCAGCATAATCCGTGTTTCTCTAGTTGCTTTATGGCATAATTTCCAAAGCTTTTGGAGCTGCACTTCGGGACCGTTACAAATCTGCTCAATTTGCTCTAATTGCTCACGATAGCTTGAAATATCAAATCTGCTTGCAAGTTCCATCAAGGTAAAACGATAGGACGAGGCCATATTTTGCAACAACAACTGCTGTGTCGGAAGGATGACTTCCTCTTCCAGATAATTTAACAACCCTACCAACTCTAATTTCAGGTCGTAAAATTGTTGGATAATGTTTTTAAAGCAAGCATTTGCCTGCAAATCCAAGAGGTTGCTATTAACGGTTTGTAACACACCTTTGGCAACGGCGATTGTGTCCATAAGTTTCAAATCAAGCTGTTGTTCGGGGATTGGACTATTTGTTATATCAGTATTCATCTTGTGCTCCTTGTTGTAGGTTAAATCTTTTCACAATGTTGGCGATGACCGGACTTATGGTGTCGTCATCGGTTTGTGGAATGTTTGGCGTATATTCAGGCTGAGGGGTTGTTTTTTGAATGGCAGACTTAGCGGTTTTTTGATTTTGCAGTTCAAAAATTTGTTGGTTTAAGTGGGCTATCTCTGCTTCCAAAGTCTTAATTCGTGCTTTATAGGCCTCATTTTCTTTTTGCAGATATTTTGCCCAGTCCTCTTGGTTTTGGGCATCTTGTTTCAGGATATGTTTCTCGACATTATTCATATACACCCCGTCCAATGGCTGAAATTCTTTGCCCGAAAGCGATAAATTTCGGCGCTTTTTATCGTCCAAGGTTTTGAGGATATAGCCTTCGCGGATGAGTGTGTTGATAATAACTTTGGTAGAAGCTTCCGTGCAGCCGATGACTTTCGCTATGGTGTCATTACCGGCAAAAAACGGACGATTATTATTGGTCTTAAATCTGATGTATGTGAGCAAATATCTTGCGGTCAGTGATAATTTTGTAGTCATGTTTATTCCTTATAAATCTCATTTGCATAATTATTTATCGGAAAATTTCGTGGAAATTGATTTGAACAAAATTGATGCCGAAAATGGCTATTTCCACTAAATGCGACTTTGGAAATGGTTGTTTCCCCAACCGGAAATGACAGTTTCCACTTGCGGAAATGAATATTTCCAGTATCGGAAACGGCTATTCCCGCCGCATTTTGTTAAAAGCCTTGCAGAATAAGGGATTGAGGACTATTTTTTACCCATATAATAGAATTAAAATAGAAAGAAAATACTATTATAATAGGTCTTTCCTTTTTCTGTAAAATAGATGTGCCGAAAGGCAAACTCAGATTTCCTACCTCAAATTGGTGCTTTGATTTAACTTAAGAAACCTAAATAAAAATCAAGGAAACGGGCGATGTTGGCAAGGGCTTGCAGGGGAAATGTAGATTTCCGGTAGGAAGTTGAAGTAATTAAAAAGGCGCACTTTCGCGCACCTCCAAATGAAATTTATTAGAAAACTTGTAGTTTCAGGACTACATTGGTATTTATCAGCAGATTTAAGAGAAATTGCTTTGGGTCAATATTTTTTATGAAACTAACCCGCTGAATTTAAAATAAATCCGGAAGAATCAAACAGTTAAACCGTAAAAATGTTAAAAAAAGGCTTTGACTTTAGCATTTTGGTCCGATAGTCCCTCTGTATAAGAGATGATAAAATCATGGAGATTCAAATGGATAACAATAAAACGGAAGAAATTGCAAGGCTTAATGATGACTTTCGGCACCACCTTTCCAAAGGAACTTTGGTTCTGACCAGTGGTATTCGCTGCAACACCAAAGAAGATATTACAGAAATTATTGCTCGTGTGCGCAATTTCAATGACTTTGATGAAGATAATGACCCGTATGACAAGCACGATTTCGGTAGTTTTGAATATAAAAAGAAGAAAATCTTTTGGAAAATTGATTATTATGACCAAGAGTTTTTGTATCTCTCGCCCGATGTTTCCAGCCCGCGTTTAACCAATCGTGTTATGACCGTGATGTATGCGGAGGAATATTGATGTTTAAGTATGATATTCTTTGCGATGAAAGTGTTGATGGACTGATTAGCGCAGTTAATAAGAAACTCAAACGTGGCTGGAAATGCCAAGGCGGTATCGGAATTTTAGCACAGGGTGAGCATTATAAAGTATTTTATCAGGCGATGATTAAGGAGAGCAAAAATGGTTAATGAGGTGTTTGTGGATGATAAGAAAATCAAGGATATTCTGATTTATATCAACGGAATGAAACACGCCGAACAAATCCGAATGATGTTTTTATGCTCGCACAACGGCATGCGGTCTATCAATTTCTGCTATTTGCAGGTTAAGGACATTTACACGGAAAACCTTAATGTTAAAGATGTGATTTGTCTGGATTATGATAAAAATAAGGGCAAGAACAAATGTTCGTATTACCTCAACGGGCAGATGAAGAAGGAATTTGGCGAGTATTTGAAATATCTGCAACAAAAGTGGGGGACGAGATTAACACCGGAAACTTACATTTTTACCTCACAAAAACAGAACAAGCCGTTTGCCCGCTCAAGTATCAGCCGGCTTTTTGCTTCCATTTATCGCAAATTCAGCATTCACGGGGCGAGCCACTTGGGACGGCATATTTTTGTATCCAAACTTGTTAATGCCGGTGTTAATATCTGCCTTGTGCAAAAACTGGCTAATCATAAGAACATCAGCACCACGCAACACTATTTTAACGCTAACGAACAAATGCTCGCTAATGCCGTAGAGAATGTGAAGATTTAAGGAGAAAATTTTAAATCTTCTTGACTTTTGCGGAGAATAGAAGTTATAATATCCGCATAATTTGCGGAGATTGGTAATGTATATTCATGAACAAAATAACTGGCCACATTTTACTTGGAACAACGATGAGCTTTTAGAGATGTTATCTAAAGTTTCGTTTGCCGAAGGTTCTCTTTTGGGAAAAATGGAGAGTTTAGGATTTGACTGTAGGCAAGAAGCTTTTTTAGATAACTTGACCGAAGAAATTACTAAATCAAGTGAGATTGAAGGTGAGTTATTAAATAAAGACGAAGTTCGTTCCTCTATTGCAAGAAGATTAAATATACACAATGAAAAATCTGTCAGCAGCAGCCATCATATTGATGGTGTTGTTGAAATTATGATTGATGCGACACATAATTTTGACAAACCATTAACCGATGAGAGATTATGTGGCTGGCATGCCGCATTGTTTCCGACAGGATACAGCGGAATGTACAAAATAAAAACAGCTTGTTACAGAGATGATAAAGACGGACCAATGCAAGTTGTTTCTAATAACAAAGGACGGGAAATCGTATATTATGAAGCCCCGAATGCTATTCTTATCAATGACTATATGAATGACTTTTTTAAATGGATAAACTTAAAAGATAATATAAACCCGCTTATTAAAGTAGCCATAAGTCATTTGTGGTTTATAACCATTCATCCTTTTGAAGACGGAAATGGTCGTATTGCCAGAGCCGTTACGGAATATATGTTAGCCAAAGCGGAAAATTCGTCTTATCGTTTTTATAGTATGTCCGCACAAATCCAAAAGGAAAAGAACGAATATTACAAAATATTTGAAAATACGCAAAAAGGAACTCTTGATGTTACAGCGTGGATAAAGTGGTTTTTAGAGATGATGCTCAAATCAATAGATGCTGCAGAAGTTACGGTTTGCAAGATTATGGTTAAAGCTGAACGGTGGAGAGAATTTAATAAATTTCCATTAGATGAGAATCAGAAAAAAATGATTAATATGTTGTTTGATGGATTTGAAGGGAATTTGACTTCAAGCAAATGGGCTAAAATTTGCAAATGTTCGCAAGATACGGCAAGCCGTTCTATTAAACAACTGGTGGAATTTGGAATATTGAAGCAACAAGGAAGTGGGCGCAGTACGCATTATGTTTTAATTTGCGGAGAATAGCTTTTGCAATCTCCGCATATTTTGCGGATTTTAAGCGTGTTTGTAAGTGCTCGTACTGCGGAGAATATAAGGTTTTAAGATGAATGAACATTTGCAATGGTTTTTAGAACATTTTGATGAGATTTGGGAAAAACGGCACAAATTCCAATTAGGGACGCCTTATGCTTCTGTTATTGTTGAGGGCTTTATTATTACGGGCTTTACCTGTCCGTATTATGCTTATAAGGTTGATAAAATCAGTATCGGAAATCTGGTCAATCTTTGGGATAACGGTTTTATGTTCCGCAATTATCCGTTAATTCATTACTACAGACATTATAATAGCGATTACAGCAGCATTTCTTATATTAAAGACCGAAAAATTATCGACTACGACTATTCTTGCCTCCAACCAATTGAAGAGCAATACATTCCGACACAACAGGTTTTGCAGATATTCCAAACCCTCCGACATCAACAACCCGATGATTTGGATAATTACCGAACGATAGAAGACTTAGCGGACATGTTATAGATAAGCACACCCGAACTTTCCTTTGAAAAATGTGATTCGAAGACAATTTTGCATTTTGCTCGACTTATATTTTACAAAACGCGGAATGTTTATTTTATAAAATGCGGATTTACTTGCGGTACCGATTGCAGGTTTGTGGTATAAGTAAATGTTAAACTTTGTACTAAATCCTAACAAAGTTTGACATTTTGAGATTGAGGTATTTTTAAGCCAAATGGGAACTCTATATTTTCCAAGGATTTCAGAGAAAATGTCAAAGAATGTGCCTTTTTTGACATTTTCTATTTCAATAGATTTTCAAGTGCTTTGAGTATTTCTTCATTTGGATTTAATTTTTTAAAAAATTGAGGCGGAAAGAAAGGAGGAATTTTTTTTCTTAACTCTTTTAAAGTAATTTTTTTATTTGTTTTTTTTGCATTCTTAACTTTTAGCAAACAAATTTCTTTTTTACCTTTCACATATGAATTATATGCTGTTTTAGAAATACACATTTCTGAAGAATATTGCTTCCATGCTAATTTCGGGGAAATCAATAAAATTTCGTCAAGTTCAACATAAGAATCTATACATGCTTCTGGCATAGTTTTGTAAATCCAAATCCTCGCACCTTTTTCTAAATTTACCTTTCTTGTTCTAATTTCATAAATTTTAACCCCTTCTTCTATTTGAAGTGCATATTTGGGACGAATAGATAAGATTACATTAGTTACCATAAATCCCTCCATATTCACAGATCTTAAGAAAATCATTTCTAGTTATATCAAATTTAGTAATAAACCTATTTTTTCCGACCCCTAATGACCTTAATAAATCTATTCCTACAATTTTTGGATATTGGTGAAAATTGTCAAAAGTAAAGACATCAATTTTTCCATCTTTTGAATTTTCTAACATTTTCTCTTTTTCTAATACTCCCTGTAATGTTAAAATATCTATAGCTTTATCGACTTGAATCGTATCTGAATATGTTACTCTTGCTATTCCTATCACACTTTTTATTGGTTTCGATACATAAAACATTATTAAAGCTCCCTTTGGAATTATTCCTTTTCCTGGTTTACTAAAATATGCTTTTTCTGTTTTCAAAAGTGCAGGTTTTTGGTTCAATAAACAAAGACTTCGTTGTACATCAAAATCATCACCTATTAGTTCTTTTGCGTATTCAGGACGTATTGGAATAACATAAATATTTCTATTTTTAGGAATAATTAATGACGGAGAAAATTTAGTTTCAAACTCAAAAAAATTATAATATTCTTTATTCTTTAACAAAATACCATTTGTTGTCAGTTCTTTATAATTAACAAGAGTATTTGGTAATTCTAATTTTAATTTGTCATTAACAACTTGTCTGAACTTATCCCAGTTATTTTCAGTGATAATTTCATCTACTATTAAATGGCTATATTTTATCATGCCATTATTTTCAGTTGTACGAGAAAATCCTCTGATTTTAAGTACCTTATCTATATGAGAGATTAACCCTTGGGTAAAAACAGCTATAGAATTTATTTTCTTGGATTTTATCATTCTAAAAATTGTTTCTATAATATGGTCAAACAATTCATTATTCTCTAGATTCTTTGAAAAAATATAAGTTATAGCATCTCTATTACCAATAATTGTTTTCGACCAAAGAGCACAAGCTAAATAATTTTTTGTTTCTTGCTCAACAATAATTCCTTCAAATGTTGGCAATTGAATTGTTTCTCTTGATACTTCAAGATCAGTTAGACATTCATTTAGTGAATAAGAATCTTCCGATACTGTTACAAATTTATAATTCAAATTATCCAAACTTATTATGGCGTCTTTATTTGGATTATCTTCTTCGTTAATAATAAATTCCTCCGGAGATATAATTTCTATTCCAAACTCTTCATATAAACTACTTGCTTTTTTCAATAAATTTTGATCTCCTGTTATAAAACCTGTACACTTATTCAAAATGCAGTAAGCTAAATGTTTTAAATCTGATATTTTATGTATGAATGCCTTCGTTGTTGGATCTATTTTCTGGAAAACTAATTGTTTTAATACTTGGTACTCTTGTGTTTTTTCAATATCTCCTAATATGGGGAGAGACGGAATATTAGCTACTAACATCGCAAGAGGATCTAATGATTTAGCATTTCTTTCGATTTCCACATGAGCTTCAGGAGTTACTGCTAGCTTATAAACCCCACTTAAACTTCCTTTAATAAGCTCTTGAGCCTGCTCGGTATGTTCTCTCTTGGTTATAAAATCCAATAAAACATTTATATCAACAACATATTTACGATAAAGATTTATTGGCTGATTGTAAGAGAACTCGTTCACTCTATGGATAGGTAAATTTAGCAATGTTGGAGTATTTAGAGTTGCAATGCGTACATTTATTAGTCGTCCTGTAGTTTCTCCTCCTTTTTTCCGACTAACTGCAATAAATCCCATTTTATTATAAAATGAATTTGCAATTTCTAAATCAGCAGCAACATTTGCATGCAATTCAACAATACAATGTTCCTCTGCCCATTTTTTTAATTCATTAATCAACATAGATGCAAAATGTGATTTTCTATGAGGTTCTAGAATATAGGTTTGATTCACTGTTATTTTATACTTATTCCAAGCAATACTGAACAATAAATGACCAATGTAATTATTGTTATCATCTAACAATACCCATAAACTATCCTTTTTAGCAAGCTGTTCATAAATTGACACAGCTAAAAAACCGAAATAGTGTTTGTGCTTATCAGCTTCGTCTGATACTCTTTTAATATAGGTTTTAACATCATTATATTTTTGTAGTATCTTCATTTATACCTCTAGCTCTTTCATCCTGATATTCTTTATAAAATAACAATAGAATAAAAACAAAATAAAGAAGTAAGCGATACACAGTTTTGTTTAATACAAAAATATTGATTATCCCGCTTTCATTATACTTCTTATCAATTTACTCTGTTCTTTCATAACAATAACTTCTTCACGGTGAGCAAGAAAAAACTAGAAATTTATAACTATTTTTACTCTAAATCCAAATCTCTTTGACATTTTTAATTTTAAGATTTTATTGGCGTTGTGCAATTTCTTTTTGAGCGGTTTTCATCATTAACCAGAGTTGATGTGTGGTTTCTTTAATTGCTATCAATTCATCTAAATGAGAGAGGAAAAACTCATAATTTATAGCCGATTTTTGTTCCATATTTGAAGCTGTCGCTCTACCAACAATGAAAAGGATGGATAAAAATCCATCCTTTTTTGTTTCTATGCTTTCTTTATATCCCCTGTTCTGCTATTTATTGAGATTCTAAATTATATGGTTGGGGTTAGTTGTCAAATTCATGAGCGTCATCACACTCATCGCGTATTTCTTTGATATACTCTTTGACAAGATTTTTTACCATAAAATGCGTGCGTCCGGCAGCTTCCAAAACATAAACTTCTGCTAGACGAATACTTCTTCCCATATCACTTCTTTGGTTGATATCAAAACTTATATCCGTCGCAGCACTCACATAATTATCAAAATTTTTCTTAACGCTTGCATTATAATGCGTATAGTATTTATCAAATATATGGTGGGCTACTTTTTGCATACAGTCAATGGAGCGGTCATAAGCTTTCAACATTTCTGATGTTTGCCATTCGTCTTTTCCATAATCAACTACGGCACAATCGTTCAACTCTTGTTCCAGCTTATCAATAGCTAAACTTTCATCAGCAGGACAACGTCCTTCTTGGGCATTCGCATTAAATGACAATAAAAAACAAACTAAAACCAACCACTTATTTTATCTTCCTTTCTACCGCTTGTTATAGTAATGAGGATATTTTTTTTGAATATAATAGTCAACTTTATCTTTATAAAGTTTTTCAAAAACTTTTGGTTGACTATGATAGCTTTGAGCTCTGTTATACCATCCTCGTAAATTATTAATATTCAAGACAGTTTTTTTATCTACGCTTTCAAAATACCGTTCCATACGTCTCAATGTCAATAAATCATTAACCTTTATACTTTCTTCTGACGATAGATTGTTTATTGCTACTGCCAATTTATCACTTATCACTTTGTTTAAGGGAAAATTGGTTCCTTTTACCTTATTAACCAATTCTGCAATATCTTTTCCTGCATTTGTTCCTTGATTCATTTCTTCATCAAAAACATTTCTAGTAATTATGGGATTTTTAATCTTATCAATACCATATCTCTGAAAATACATTTCATCTAATATTTGCTTTGCCTGTATAGGTTTCAATTGTCTTACATCTTTGGGGAAATTTTTACCTTTTTTAAGATAACTATTCCATAAGTTATTATATTCATCTAAAGAAAATTGGGTTATACCATAATTTGTTTTTTTTCCTAAATCATTTTCTCTATCAGAATATCCTCCTTCATGCTGTTCTGTACCAAGATAAATAACGCGTCCATCTTCATCTAATTTAGAATGATAAACATCATCAAAACCTTCACTTGGTATGTATCTAGAAATGTTTTCTAACTCATCTTCTTTTCTAATTTTATCATATTCACTAGACTTTTTTTTCTTGTTTTGCTAGTCTTGATACTTGCCTCAAAGTTCTTTCTTCTAAAACTTCGTTAATCAAATTGTCAGTGTCAGCAAACATATAATCATATCCATCTACTCCAATAGCATTTTTCTCAATATTCTCAATGCTACCATATCTATCCAATAATTCATTAAGTTTTTTCTTTTTCTCGTTTTTCTTTAAAATTGTTTCTGTATCATCAAAAAAATAATCTGTCATTTTTTACTCCCAAAAAAGAGTCACGATAACAGTTCTGCTTTTATTGCTGGTTTAAATTCTGGTTTAACCTCTCTGGCACTACCATAACAAAGAAGCATCCGAAAGTTTTTTTGTTTTTGCGTAAAAAATCCGTGTTAAAAAACAATCCTGATTTATAAAGAAATTCAAAACAGCAACCTGCCGATCCGGCCGGCGCGTTTGCGGTAAAAAAATAAAGCCCTCTCCGGAGAGGGGGCTTGTGCACATAACGTTGCTTCGAGAGGAAGGCTGAGGATTTGGATTCCGCAGCCTTGAGCGGGCGGCGTTTGCGCTTAAAAGCAGTTGTGGCCGGTTTGCCTTTCCTGCTGACGCTGATATTCCAGAGCGCGCCGGCCGATTTCCGACTTGGCAAATTCTTCGGTGCGGCTGAAAATCTTTTTGTCTTTGAACATGACTGGCGCATAAATACTCATTGCTCCGAGCAGATTACGAAAGCCGACCGGGGACAATTCTTCAATCGGAATATCCACCAGAGCGCGGAACTGCTCTTGTGAAAGCTCAATCCCGTTGAAACGCACTCTGCGCGGCTTAATCACGATTTTATTTCCGGCGGCGGTTTCGCGGATAACGTTTTGCTCATCGCTGCGGGATTTATGGGCAGATACGCTCATATCGATAAATTCGCCCATTGACACCTGACGGCTGCCTTTTCCAAACAGCTGTTCATTTACTTCCTGTGAAAAATTTTTCAGTTCCATAATGATATGTTTTTTATAATTTGACAAAAAACACTATATTGTATCAGGTTTGTTTTGTCAATAATTATTTTATAAAAAAAACGAAGTCAGGACGGCAGCATTTATTTTCTGCCTTTTATATTTTTAATAAAGTTAAAAGGGTCGTTCTGTGCTGTTTTCAGCACGCTGTCGGCAATCATGTATATCCTGACGGCAAACAGGCCGCAAACGCCGGAGATGCCGTATTTAACCGGCGTCGGGATATCCATATACTCCGCCAGCAGCCCGCACAGCATACTGACCAGGAACGTTATCAGCATATCGCGCAGGGTCTGGCGGATTGAAATAAACGGCTTTATCATGATTGTCGCCAGGCCGAGGAAAAATCCCCACAGGCTGTAATTGGCTATAATCTCCTTTACCTTTTCCATTTCCCCTCCCCTTTTATTGCAGTATCAGCGCCGGAACGGTTATGGTTTCGGCAGAGGGAATTTCTTTCATAAAAATACTGACGGCGCCCTCTTTGGCCTCTGCCAGCGGGGCGAAATTACCGCTGACGGCATCTTCAAGCCCGAATACGACCAGCGGCAGATGTTCCGGTTTGGCGCCGGGAACGGCGATATCGGCCCGATACGGGTATGTGCCGTATGTACTGTCCGAAACGATGCTGCCGCAGGATACGGACAGATTGCTGAACTTATGGCTGCCGTTTTCGTCAATGTACCGCCAGACGCCGTCGGAAGTTACGAGGCGGTCGTCGTTTTCGGTTACGCTGCCGGTTACGGAATCCAGCATTTTTTCATAAATTTTCCGGACTTTTTCCGCCAGCTGCGGCACTTCCTTTATAAGTTCAAAGTTCTTGCCGATGCTGACCAGCAGTTCGTAGGCCTCTTCCACGGTCATTCCCGTTCCCGGCGCCACGACCAGAGCGCGGTTCAGATATTCTTTCATCTGCTGGAGCGCCATAATCATCTTGTCGAGCGAATATTCATAATCGGCAGCGGGAAAGTCTTCGCCCTCAATAAACTTGACCAGCTGGGTCAGTTCGACGTTGCGCAAGATGGTAATTTTGGTTCCGGCAGCCGGCGCGGAAGAAAAAACAATTTCGCCGCCGGACGCCGTTTCCGACGCAGACGCGGCATAGTCATCGGCGGCCAAAGGTTCGGCGCTGTCGTCAAAATACACGTTCAGCTGACGCTCAAAAAAGCGGAACGGAACTACGAAAGACGACGTTTTGCCGTCTGCAATGTAAACCGCCCTGCTGGTATCGTTTTGTATAGTCATGTGTTTTACTCCTCAATAAATAACCTAAAAAAATGCATACGAAAAGGGAACCGGATTTGTATCCGGCTCCCGGTATCCTGTCCGCTGCAGGGAAGAGTGTTCTGCCTTTGCGGCATTGTTTCAGCCTTTAAGGCATTATTCCGCCTTTGCGGCATCTTCTGAGCCGCGGACATAAAAAAACGCCCCGAAAAGGGCGGCTGGGGAACGGCAAATTACACGACTGCCGGGAAAAGAGCGTTCCGGCGGGCATTTTCTGCCATTCTTGCGTTTTTTGTAGCAGATACTGACACAGATGTCAATAGTTTCAGCACCGGTTTTGAAAATTTATTTTGGTTGAAGTTTGGCGGCAGAAGATACAAAAACAGAAAACAGGAAACCGGATACGGAGGATATTCGGCAGCGGTTTGATACGGATGCCCTCTGGGAAGGCAGAATATAGAAAATATGGGGGATACGGAGAGATATCCCCGGTTACCGCCCGTCGCTGCCTTTTTTCCGGTTCAGGGCGGGAGGCAGACCGCCATAGCTTTCGGCAAAGGTCTTGCGCGTGCTGTAGGTTAACTCCCGTCCGGCATGAAATACCCTGATGCCGCCGGAAGAAAGGCTGATGCCGGTTCCGTCGGAAAAGCGCACGGCGGGCTGTCGGGCATCCGTCTTGTAGAACAGCCTGACGACGGCACCGCCGGTTCCCGAAAATTCTTCGCAATTTAAAAAGCCGCGATTGTCAAGCGAAATGCCGTGTCCGTTCGGAAACTTCATCGTTTCATTTTTGGCGATGCTGACCGAGCGGCCGTTGACAATGTAGTTCAAAACCTGAAAACGTCGGTCGGTAATCAGTTTGACGCCGCCTTTGAGGGTCAGGAAACAACGTTCGCTGCCGTTCAGATAAAGCTTTGAACCGTCGGGTGCATCCACCCTCCCCTTTTGCAGATGCAGCAGCACACCATTTGCCAGCCGACAGGACACGACATCGGTTCCGGCGACGGCAATGCTGATACCGTTGGGATATTCTTCAATATACGGCCGACGGGATGAGGAAGGAGTTTTGGAAGCAGACGGGCGGGAGGACGCAGCAGCAGACGGACGGAGATGAGCGGCGTTATCGGAGGCCGGCGCGGGGGAACGGTTTGCGGCTGAAGTATCCGTTACACGGGAAACGCTCAAAATCCGGCGTTCGGCATAGTCTATATCGACAAT
>OHMO01000570.1_pt1 | contig 17879 bp, 8 predicted proteins | sample 1569321 | NCBI WGS metagenome assembly OHMO01 (sample SAMEA3879504, study PRJEB24766) | human gut metagenome | biome: human-associated habitat; feature: feces | place: USA | collected 1985/1987
ATACAGATGTTTCAAGAGTGTAAGATGATTTCAAAGTATCTTACACACCCTTGCATACATCTTACACATCACACCCCGCTGTCTTGCAGTCAGTTTTGTCGTATGCGGTGGGTTGCACACCACGGGGACGTAGAGAAATCTGTCGGAGCAACAGACTTTTCTGTTCCCCTATACTGTGATATTGTCCTCCCGTGCTTGTACCGTGTGGCAGCATGTAGGCTGTGTAGGTTGTGTGTAGGTAAAATTTGTAGTATCTTACACTAATCAAAGTATTGATAATCAATAAGTTGCAGTGTGTTAGTGTAAGATGCAAGATACTCGGCGTGTAAGTTGTTGTAGTATAGTAAAAGCCCCCCAAGTGCAACTTTCTCGTCTTGGTCTTTTTATAAATTATTGCTGTTCAGTGAAACGTAGTCATGCGAATGGATTCAAGCACCAAGCGCCACCGCTCAACGCTACCACCAAGTGCTACCACTCAACGCTACCACCAAACGCAATCTCTAATGGGAGCGACGCGTCTCGCGTCGGGATAATGAAAGAAAAGAATACAAACTCTACTAAATAATAGCAGTATATTTCCCCGACGCGAGACGCGTCGCCCCCATTAGTGCTTGCGTTTCTTCAGAATGCAGCCCATAACAAACAATGTGCGAGTGCAAACGTAGTCTGCACTCGCACATAAATACTATATAATTCTCAACAGAATGATGCACGAACAAGCCCTGACGAGACTAATACGTGTTCATTCATGAGCATTTACTGCAGTTTCTGCTTAACCTCAATTTCTTGGAAGGTTTCAATCATGTCACCCTCCTTAATATCGTTGCAGTTGGTGAGAGAGATACCACACTCAAAGTTGGTGCTAACCTCCTTCACATCGTCCTTAAAGCGTTTCAACGCATTGATTTCGCCGGTAAAGATTACAATACCATCGCGAATGACGCGCGCCTTGTCGCTGCGCTTCACCTTGCCATCGATCACGTAGCAACCTGCCACATAACCAACCTTGCTGATGTGGTAAACCTGGCGCACCTCGATGTTGGCAGTAACCTCCTCCTTGATAACAGGCTCGAGCATACCCTCCATGGCCACCTTGACGTCCTCAATGGCATCGTAGATGACTGAGTACTGGCGGATTTCGACACCGTCGCGCTCGGCCAATTTGCGGGCCTGCTGTGACGGACGCACCTGGAAACCAATGATAATGGCCTCTGAGGCAGCTGCAAGTGTTACATCGTTCTCGCTTATCTGGCCCACACCCTTGTTGATAACCTTCACCACAATATTCTCGGTAGAAAGCTTGATAAACGAGTCGGCCAAAGCTTCGACCGAACCGTCCACGTCGGCCTTGACAATGATGTTGAGTTCGTGATATGAACCCATCTTGAGGCGTTTGCCAATCTTTTCGAGCGTGAGCACTTCACGGGTACGCAAGTCTTGCTCGCGCTGCAGTTGTTCGCGTTTGTTGGCAATTTCGCGGGCCTCCTGTTCAGTCTCCATCACGTGGAACTGGTCACCGGCCTGCGGAGCACCATTGAAGCCGAGCAATGTGGCAGCCATTGAGGGACCTACATTGTCGATGCGCTGGCCACGCTCGTTGAAGAGGGCCTTCACACGACCATAGTTGGTGCCTGCCAGCACGATGTCGCCCTGGTGGAGCGTACCGTTCGACACCAAGATAGTGGCCACGTAACCACGACCCTTGTCGAGTGACGACTCGATAACCGTACCCGTAGCCTTGCGGTTGGGGTTGGCCTTGAGTTCAAGCATATCTGCCTCGAGCAGCACCTTTTCGAGCAGTTCCTTCACACCCGTACCCTTCTTGGCACTGATGTCCTGGCTCTGGTACTTACCGCCCCACTCCTCAACGAGGAAGTTCATGGCAGCCAGTCCCTCCTTAATTTTGTCGGGGTTGGCGTGCGGTTTGTCCACCTTGTTGATGGCAAACACGATGGGCACATTGGCTGCGGTGGCGTGTGCAATAGCCTCCTTGGTCTGGGGCATGATGTCGTCATCGGCAGCAATGATAATGATGGCGATATCCGTTACCTGTGCACCACGGGCACGCATGGCGGTAAATGCCTCGTGACCCGGTGTATCGAGGAAGGTGATGTGGCGACCGTTGTCGAGTGTGACATTGTAGGCACCAATGTGCTGGGTGATGCCGCCAGCCTCGCCGGCAATGACATTCGACTTGCGAATGTGGTCGAGCAACGATGTCTTACCGTGGTCAACGTGACCCATGACGGTAACAATCGGTGCGCGTGGTTCGAGGTCTTCGGGGCTATCCTCCTCCTCGGCAATGGCCTCCTGCACGTCGGCGGCCACATATTCTGTTTTGAAACCGAACTCTTCGGCCACGAGGTCGATGGTTTCGGCGTCCATACGCTGGTTGATGCTCACCATGATGCCAATGCTCATGCAGGTAGCAATAACCTTTGTCACAGGCACGTCCATCATTTGTGCCAGCTCGTTGGCAGTTACAAATTCGGTGAGTTTGAGCACTTTGCTCTCGGCCTTGGCCTCGCGGCGTTCCTCCTCAGCACGCTGGTGCTGCTGTTCGCGTTTTTCCTTACGGTACTTGGCGCCCTTGCCACCCTTTTGCTTGCTGGTGAGGCGTGCCAGTGTTTCCTTTATCTGCTTGGCCACGTCCTCTTCGCTCACCTCAACCTTTTGCTGCTCCTTGGCGCGGCGGTTGCGGTTCTTGTTGGCACTCTTGCCATTGGCAGCGCCCTGTTGGTTGTTGCGGTTGTTCTGTCCGTTCTGACCGTTGGCACCCTGCTGGTTGCGCTTTTTGCCATTGTTGTTGCCATTCTGCTTGGGCTGGTTGGCGGCATTGTTCACATCGACACGTTCGCTGCCAATGCGGTTACGCTTTTTGCGTTGTCCGCCGGCCTGTGCCTGCCCGTTCTGTCCGGCAGCCCCCTGCTTGTTGTTGCGTTCGCGGCGGCGCTCCTCCTTCGACTTCTTTTTGGGTCGTGTAGTAGAGTTAATGGCACTGAGATCAATGGTGCCGAGCACCTTGGGACCAGTAATTTCAACCTGGGGGTGGAGTTTGAACACACCGTCTTCCTCCTCGCCAATGGCTTTGGCGCGCTCTTCGCGTTGTACTTTGGTGTTTTCGGTAGTGCTTTGGTTCATGTTTTGGGGGTTGAAAGTAGTTTGGTTGTTGGCATGTGCCGGCACTGCTTCCTCGGCCTCAGTCTTTTGGGCAGGGGCTGCGGGGGTGTTTGCAGCAGTGGCTGCGTTAGCCTGGGGCTTATTTATGCTTTTAGCCGGAGCTTTTGGAGCCTCGGCTTTTGTGTTGTTGGCAGATTGTGTGTTGCTCTGTGCCTTGGCGGGTTTGGCATCGAGGTCGATGTGGCCCACAATGTGTGGTCCCTTTACTTCGGGTACCACCGTTTCAACCATGGTTTCCTCGGCCTTGCGCGTTTTGGCAGAGCGTTTCTTTTCCTGACGGTCCTGCATACGTTCCTCAGCCTTGTCGCGCAGCGTTTTGTCGGCGCTGAAGGCATTCTTAAGTAGTTCGTACTGCTTGTCGTCAAGCTTTTGGTTAGGGTCGTTGCTTGCCACGGGTGCTCCTTTTTCCTTCAGGAGGTCGGTGATTGACTGCAAGCCAACGCCAAATTCTTTGATAGCTTTATTTAATCTGATACTCATGCAATAATGTTAGTAAGGTTTGCTAATGCGATTGTCTCAACATAGGTAAGTGGACTGGCATGCCCCACAGCGGCCATAGCGCGCCGCACGGGGTGGAGTTTTCAAGGTTCTGGCCTTGTTGGCTGATTATGCTTTGCCTTAAAAAGACTCCACACCGGCTGCGTGATTATGTGATTTAGCGTGTGTGCACCGCCCGACTTACGCGTTGTGCATTAGCTCTCCTCGCCTGCCGGCTCTGCAGCAGGCTCGTTAGCGTCGGCCGGAGCCTCAGCAGTTGGTTGGGCAGCGGGTGCCTGGGGTGCGTCGTTCTCAAACTCGGCACGCAGCACGCGCAATACTTCGTCGACGGTAGACTCTTCGAGGTCGGCCTTTTCGATGAGCATTTCGCGGGGTGCGTTGAGCACGTCCTTGGCGGTTTCGAGACCGATGCCCTTGATGGCGTCAATCACCCACTGGTCTATTTCGTCGGCAAATTCATCGAGGTAGATATCCTCGGTCATTTCTTCGCCCTCAACCTCACGGAACACGTCGATGGTGTACTCGGTGAGCATCGAGGCCAGCTTGATGTTCATACCACCCTTACCAATAGCCAGACTTACCTCGGCAGGACGCAGGTACACCTCGGCTTTACGCTCCTCTTCGTGCAGCACAACGTTCGACACCTGTGCGGGGTTCAAGGCACGCTGTATGAACAGGGCTGTGTTGTTGGTAAAGTTGATCACATCGATATTTTCGTTGTGCAACTCGCGCACTACACCGTGTATACGGCTGCCGCGCACACCAACACAGGCGCCCACGGGGTCGATGCGGTCGTCGTAGCTTTCAACGGCTATCTTGGCGCGTTCGCCCGGAATGCGGGCAATGCGGCAGAGGCGGATTGCACCGTCGGCAATTTCGGGTATCTCGTTCTCGAGCAAACGGCGCAAGAAATCGTTTGATGTGCGCGAGAGGTAGATTTTAGGATTGCCATTGGTGTTGTCCACACGGTCGATAACGGCTGTCACGGCATCGCCTTTGTGGAAGAAGTCGCGGGGTATTTGCTGCGACTTGGGCAGGTAAAGCTCATTCTTTTCCTCGTCCATGAGCAGCGTCTCGCTCTTCCAGGTTTGGTACACCTCGGCAGTGATAAGCTCGCCCACGCGGTCCTTATATTTATTATAGAGGGCATCGTGTTCCAGCTCGAGAATTTTGCTGGCCAAAGTCTGGCGCAGCGTCAGTATGGCACGGCGTCCGAAGTCGGCAAAATGAATCTCTTCAGACACATCTTCGCCCACCTCGTAGGTGGCATCAATCTTTTGTGCCTCGCTCAATGATATTTGCTTGTTGGGATCTTCCACCTCGTCGTCGTTCACCACCACGCGGTTGCGGTAAATTTCGCAATCGCCCTTGTCGGGGTTTACAATCACGTCAAAGTTCTCGTCAGAGCCAAAGATTTTGGCTATCACGCTGCGGAAGCTCTCCTCGAGCACACCCACCATGGTGGTGAGGTCAATATTTTTGTTTTGCTTAAACTCAGCAAAGGTTTCTATCAAGCTTGCTGTTTCTTGTTTCTTCTTAGCCATATATTGAGCGGTATTGTGTATTGTCTTATTTATTCAACTTTCGGATTCAGCCCGTTCAAGTGAAAACCGAAACTTGAGTTATTTATATATGCGTGCGCGCGGCACATCGGGCAGGCGTTCAAGCTTTTGTTACGAAGGTGCGCCCGCCAGAGTTCTTACTTAAAGTCGATGACGTACTTGGTGCTTTTTACTTGGTCGAAGCTGAAGGGCACTTCGCGTTCTACCAGTTTGGGGCGCTTGGCACCCTCTTCGCGCACTTTTTCCTCGATGGTGAGCGTAAAGCCCTCGGGTGTTACACCGCCCAAGGTTCCCTGCAACTTTTTGCCCTCAGTGGTGAGCACCTCGACACGCTCGCCTTGGTGAATTTCGTACTGGCGCAACACCTTGAAGGGCTGTCCTATGCCGGCACTGCCCACTTCGAGTTCAAAGTCCTCCTGCTCGCGGTCGAGATGGCTCTCGATGTAGCGGCTGAGTTCTACGCAGTCTTCAATCCACACGCCCTCTTCGTGGTCTATCTCTACCACGATGCGGTCGTCGGTACTGATGGTGAGGTCGGTCAGGAAGTAGTCCTTACCCTCCAACCACTGTTCCACCAGACTTTTTACAAAACTTTTGTCAATCATTCGTTATGCTTTCAGATGTATTTTAACACCTGCAAGGTGGCCAATATTCCTCCTTGCCCCCTTGCCTTTGGTTATGCTTTATAGCGTGTTGTAAAAACAAGTGAGGAACTTCTTTCGAAAGCCCCTCACTCAATCTTGCTGCAAAGATACAAATATTTATGTGTGTTTGCCAATAGTTTGGCGTTATTTTTTATGGCAATATGCTAATGCTAATATGGAAATATGCTAATGTGCTGACGCCGTTGCGATACTATATGCCACGCTGCGGCCTTCGCAAATTGACGCACTACTGTGGCCTTTCCTACTTGGCGTGCACCCTTTATGAGCAGTGCTTTATTCGCGATGGTTTTCTTCCACGCTTCTAACTTGTTGATTATCTTATGTTTCAGCATAGCAATTACAACTTTTCCCCAGCCTTTGTACGGCTTGCTTACAACTTTTTTCCAGCTTTTCGGCCGTCAACTTGCAACTTTTTTCCAGCAGCATGATGCAGCAGCCGCCCAGGAGCCTGTGTTTTGATGCCGCGGGGCTGCGCGAATCACTTCGAACAGCCCGTATAATGAAAAAAATACTTTAACTCGCAGGGCTACTCTAAACTAATGCAGTCTGGTAAAACGCCAAAGCATAAAAAAGGTTGTAATGGACAACGTGGGGGCGTTATCGTATTCCATGCCTGCTTTTATGTTAATAATAGTTTCTGCAGCTATGTATAGTTGACTTAAGGTGTTTGCTCTTTGCGATAAATCGTCCTAATTATAAAGGGATTTAGACGAAGGAGTAACGCTTCTAACGTTGTGATGAATAGTAATGTCTTGATTTATAAGTACTTACGTCGCAAAGTTACACTTTTTCGAGGATAGTTTGTGTAAAATACTACACTTTTTCGAGGATAAAATGCGTGTGTTACTACACTTTTTCGAGGATAGTTTGTGTGAAATGCTACACTTTTTCGAGGATAGTTTGTGTAAAATACCACACTTTTTCGAGGATAAAATGCGTGTATTACTACACTTTTTCGAGGATAAAGCGCATTATCTTATTGCGGCATGGTAAACCGTTCTGATACGATTATCGAACACAGAACACGCTGATTGCACGGGTTTTTCGCTACACGCTTTGGTCCCACGAAAATGACGGAGTTGGCGGAATCAGTGAGCATTGCATGCTCGTTTCGCTGCTTGCTTGTTGTTGGCCAACTGCTGCTGGGGAGTTCTTAACAGCATAATCGGTGCGATCCGTGCTATAATATCAGAATTGTTTTATCAAGCTGCAATAAATGATATTGCATTTTTTACGAGAGCGTTTACACCAATTATGCGGGCAAAAGCTTAACTTTGCATCAATTCTTCTAACAAATAACCTTTGCCTAAGCAGATGTTCGGTAAAAGGCCTGGAGCAAATTGGCGTAATGCGTTGTTGCGAAACATGAAATGATGAACGGGACACAGCGGCTGCGCGAGCAGTATGGCCCGTAATAATGCGCCATGACATACCAGCAATATAGGAACATAACTTTATGGTTCGTCGAATGTCTGCTTACACCGGTGTACACAGTTCTCCCCCTTATGAAGAGGCATATACTCAACTTTGTGCTCGTGGCGCTTGTGCTGCTTGTGGCAGCATGCAAGGGCCATGAGGCCGACACGTTCAAAATAGGTGTGTCGCAGTGCAGCCAAGATGCGTGGCGTGAGCAGATGAACCGCGAAATGCAGCGTGAAACAATGTTTTACAACAAAAATGTAAAACTCGATATACGTTCGGCTCACGATGACAATGCACAGCAAATAAAACAGATAGACAGTTTGGTAAACGAGGGCATCAACCTGCTGGTGGTGTCCCCCAATGAGGCGCGCGCGTTCACCCCCGTGGTGGAGCGTGTGATGCGCCGTGGCATACCGGTGATAGTGGTTGACCGTAAAACACTCTCCGACAAATATACGGCTTTTATCGGGGCCGATAACCGCAGCATAGGCAAGGATATGGCCGCTTGTGTGGTGCAGGAACTCAAGGGGCATGGCACTGTGGTAGAGTTGACTGCCAATATGGCTGGCACGGCAGCACGCGAGCGTCATGCCGGACTGACTCAGATGCTGGCACAAGCGCCGGGCATAAAGGTGCTGGCCAGTGTTGAAGTGGGGTGGGAGGGAGCACGTGTGCCACAGCAGATTGACAGTTTGATTGCGGCCGGCGTTGTGCCACAAATAATCACTGCCCCCAACGACCGCACCGGCGTGAAGGTGCACCAGGCTTTGGTGGCAGCCGGACACCCCGAGGTGAAGGTGATTGGCGTTGACGGCCTGTCGACCAAGGGCGGCGGACTTGACAATGTGGAGCAAGGTGTGCTCACAGCCACATTCGTCTATCCCACAGGCGGCGACAAGGTGATACAAACGGCCATGCGCATATTGCGGCACGAGCCTTTCAAGCGCGACACGCGGCTGCACTCGGCCGTAATCAATGCCACCACGGCACGCCTGTTCCGCATACAGAGCGACCAGGTGCATGAGAGCGAGCAGCGCATTGACCAGCTTGGCACGCAGATGGACAAATTTCTGTCGCGCTACTCCATGCAAAAGATGCTGCTCTTTGCCTGCATAGCCATTATAGTGCTGATTGGGGTCGTGATGGCCATGGGCATACGCTCGTATTATGTGACCATACGCCGCAACGAGGAACTTGACAGCCAAAAGCGCAAGCTTGAGGCGCAGCGCGACCAGTTGGTAAAAATGTCGAAGGAGCTGGAGGAGACCACGCAGAGCAAGCTCACCTTCTTTACCGAGGTGTCGCACGACTTGCGCACACCACTCACCCTCATATTGGCGCCTGTTGAGCAACTGCAGGGGGCGGACAACCTGACCGACGAGCAGCGCGGACTGCTGCAAGTGGTGCGCACCAATGCCGACATATTGCTGCGACTGGTGGGGCAGACACTCGACTTCCGCAAATTTGAGTCGGGCCAGCTGAGGCTCAATGTCAAGACGGTGCAGCTGAACGAGACCCTCAAGCAGTGGTGCGACCCCTTCCGTGCCCTGGCACGTAAAAAGATGGTGCGCTACCATGTGCAGCAGGCCGATGTGCCCGATGCGGCATGGCTCGATGTGATGCTCGACGATAAAAAGATGGAGAGTGTGTTGTACAACTTGCTGTCTAACGCTTTCAAATATACGCCCGAAGGGGGTAAAATAACGGTTACGCCAAGCATAACCGATGATGCCGAACAGGGCCGGTGGCTCAGCATTGTGGTTGAGGACAGCGGACAGGGCATTGACCGTGACAAGCTGCCCCACATATTCGACCGCTTTTATCAGGCCGACGCGAGCCACGATGGTTCGGGCATAGGGCTGGCCACAGTAAAGGCTTATGTCGAACTGCATGGTGGCACGGTGAGTGCCGAGAGTATGCGCGGCAGCGGCGCGCGCTTTGTGGTGCGCATACCCTGTCAGCACGATGTGGCTGCGGCTCACGTGTATGAACAACCTGACGCCATGCAACCCGACGGGGCCGGTGTGGTGGCACCGCACATTGATGCCATTGCGGGCGAGGGAGTGCACACGGTGCCAAACGCGTTGACTGTCTCGGCTGATGCCGCACAGTCGAGGGGCGGTGCTGCCGAACCGCGTCCCACAGTGCTCGTGATTGACGATAACGAGGACATACGTTCATATCTGCGCCTGCTGCTTGCGGACGGCTATGTGGTAGAGACGGCTGCCGACGGGCAGGAGGGCCTGGCCAAGGCGCGACAACTCATACCCGATGCGGTGGTGTGTGATGTGATGATGCCTGTGATGGACGGCTGGGAGTGTTGCCGCAGATTGAAGGACGAGTGGCAAACTTCGCACATTCCGGTGATGATGCTGACTGCCTGCACCCTCGACGAGCAACGTGTGGCAGGATTTGACTGCGGTGCCGACTCTTACATAGCCAAGCCGTTCAGTCCGGATATGTTTAAGGCCCGATTGCGCAATCTTATTGATAACCGCCGCCGTTTGAAGGCTTTCTTTGGCGACAAGACATCGCTCAAGGCCTCGAACGTGAGTGAGCTTGACAAGGGGTTTGCTGCGCGATTGCGCGACATGATAGAGAAGAATATGTCGAGCGAGAATTTCTCGGTTGAAGACATGGCGGCGCAGATGGGCGTAGGGCGCACGCAGCTTTATCGTAAGGTTAAGTCGCTCATGGGCTTTTCGCCGGTAGAGTTGTTGCGCATAGCACGCCTTAAAAAGGCTGCCGAATTGTTGCGCCGCACGGAGATGACTGTGGCCGAGGTGGCTTATGAGGTAGGATTCGCATCGCCCAGCTACATGGCCAAATGCTTTAAGGAGTATTTTGGTGTTAATCCTACGGAGTATAAGTAGTTATTGTTGTTCGGTAAAACATAAACATGTGAATTGGCTCAAGCCTCAAGCGCAACCACTAATGGGACTAACTTTCTCAAAAGAATCGTCCGCAACGCCTGTTTGTGGACATTGCGGATAGGCTCTCAATGCTATTTTGTGTTTTACCGGGCAGCAATGGCTGCACGCATACAACGAATAAAGCCGTTGATTATAAGTGAATGTACTTAATAATCAACGGCTTTATTACTTGTCGGGGCGACGGGATTCGAACCCACGACCCCCTGCTCCCAAAGCAGGTGCGCTAACCGGACTGCGCTACGCCCCGTGCAAGATTAGTGCAGAAGTGACTGCTCTTAATCGTTATGCGAGTGCAAAGGTAACAATATTTATGTAAATGCAAAATAGTTTGCCTGCTTTTTTGTGGTAATGTAGTGGTAATGCCTTTACACTTTGCCATGATTGGGCACGGAAGTGTCGTTTTGCTGCGTGGCAAGGGTGGGGAGGTGGTAAAAAGAAAAAAGCTACCACGCCAAAGCGATTGCCAGGTGAGGCATCGCTCGGGAGTGATAGCTTTTTACCTGAACAAGCAGGTAGGAAATTCTGATTAGTTGACGCCAGCAGCAAGTTCGGCACCAGCCTTGAACTTAACCACCTTCTTGGCAGCGATCGTGATCTTTTCCTTGGTTGCGGGATTGATACCCTCGCGGGCAGGACGCTCGTTGATAGAGAATGTGCCAAAGCCGAGGATTGCAACCTTGTCACCCTCCTTGAGGGCACCTGAAATGGCATCGAGCACTGCATCGAGTGCTTTCTTAGAATCTGCCTTGCTCAAGCCCTGGGCTGCAATGGCATTTACGAGATCAGTCTTATTCATACTGTGTAAAATTATTTAATGATTTTATCTGTTCGTTGGACTTGCGCGTGATGGCATTTCCACTATTAAAAATGCCCACTTGCCGTGTGTTAATGGGGCTTTGTGCGCATTTTCATGGCAAATATAGGGCATGGAGGTTAATGGTGCAAGCAATTCGGTGCTTTTTTTATAAAAATGAGTCAAAATGGCGTGTTTATACGGCGTGTGAGTGCATGCACGTGCGCTTTTGGGGACCTTTAGGCCCTTTTTAAGTCCCCTTACTATTCAGGCTTTAAGTAATGTATGGCAAACATACTTGTCAACCTGTTACACCGTTAACCAATAATTCTGTCAAAGGCAGGTCTTGTGGCTTGTTTTATGCGACATTTGCTCAAAATAAGGCCGCACGCTTTGGCCATTTGGCGCCGAATTGCTACCTTTGCGGCCACATACCGATATCCAGATTTCGGGCCAGATTGGATTTGACAGCGGGTTGGAGTGGTATGTAAGCACGCAGTGCGCCTGGAGGTGGGCACTTAAATATCGGCCTTCGACAATTTAACTGGCGAAAACAAGTTTGCTCTCGCTGCCTAATCGAAGTACAGTAGATAGGCTTTATTCCGGCACAAGGTGCTGGAACGAGACATCACCCAAGAGCTGTTGCTCCGAAGCGTCTTGACAAGGTGGTGCAGGTAAATCGGCGCTGGTCAGAGTTGGCCTTGCAACTCTGGCGAGATTTTTAGAGGATAAGGTGCTGGTTGGTGGCACTGGTCTTGCCAGCACTCGAAAATTAAGTCAGTGATAAGCGTGTAGAAAGCATATTATTTCCCCGTTTGGACGAGGGTTCGAGCCCCTCCTGGTCCACAAAGAAGCACTGATAATCAGTGGTTTGGGAATATCGCGTGCTAAAATGCGTGCGACAAATTAAAGGTATTAAGGCCATGGCTTTGTTCTGTTGAGCAATGCCATGGCCGTTTTCTTTATGTGGCGGTACCATTCTTTCAGCCAGCATTCGCAGATAAATGTGTATATTTGCAAGCCGTTAGTGTGGCATGGCAGTAAGAATGCCACATTGCGCAGTTAAATATGCTAAAATAACGTCATGCTTAACATACCTATTATATATAAAGCCCTTGGCACACTGTTGCTGCTCGAGGCACTGCTCCTTGGCTTGTGCTTCGGCATGGGTTTCTATTTTGGTGAGGTAAACCACCTCACATTCGGTCTGCCATCGGCCCTGGCTGCAGTGATAGGCGCCTTATTGCTCTACTTTGGGCGCCATGCCGAAAACCGCATGGGGCGGCGCGACGGGTTTCTGATAGTGTCGCTCACCTGGGTGGTGTTTTCGTTAGTCGGCATGCTGCCGTTTATAGTCAGCGGCTATCAGCCCCGTGTGGCGGCCGCCTTTTTCGAGACCATGTCCGGCTTCACTACCACGGGCGCCACAGCCTTTACCGACATTGACGCCCTTCCGCACTCCATCTTGCTATGGCGCTCCATCACCCACTGGATAGGCGGTATGGGTATCGTGTTCTTTACCATAGCCGTGTTGCCCAACATGGGGGGGGGCGATGTAAAACTCTTTTCGGCAGAGGCCACAGGCTTGAAAATAGGCAAACTCCACCCCCGCATCAGCACCACAGCGCGCTGGTTGTGGAGCATTTACTCGTTGCTCACCATCACGTGCATGGCAGCCTATTTCTTTGGTGGCATGGGGCTGTTCGATGCGTTGTGCCATGGTCTGTCAACCATTGGCACGGGCGGCTTCTCCACCCACACCGACAGCATAGCATGGTTCCAGTCGCCGCGTTTGCAATGGATAGCCACCCTGTTCATGTTCCTGGCCAGCGTCAACAGCACGTTGCTTTATTTGTTCTTTATCAAGCGCCGTGTGCGCGATGTGTTACACGACGACGAGCTGCGTTGCTTCCTGGTAATATTCTTTGTAGCCGCATTCAGCATAATGGGCATACTCATGTATGCCGACCACATGGACTTTGCCACCGCTCTGCGCAGCGCATTCTTCAACACCGCGTCATTGCAGAGCACCACCGGTTTTAGCGACGAGGACTTTATGAAATGGCACCCAACCATCTGGCTCATACTCTCGCTGATAAGCATCATTGGAGCTTGTGCCGGTTCAACCAGTGGTGGCTTGAAGAGTGTGCGTGTGCTCATGGTGTGGCGCCTGACCAAGGCCGAGTTCAAAAAGATGCTGCACCCGCATGCCGTGCTGCCGGTGCGCATCAACAATACGGTCATCACATCGCAAACCGCCCGCACCGTGTTCGTGTTCTTTGTAGTCTACTTCATGCTCATCATGCTATCCACCTTTGCCATGGTGGCCATGGGTTTGTCGCTGCTCGATGCCTTCGGGCTGGCCATATCCTCGTTCAGCAATGTAGGTCCGAGCATCGGCCACCTGATAGGTCCGTTGGGTTCGTGGGGAGTGCTTAACGACGCCATTTTGTGGATAAACTCCTTCCTGATGCTTGCCGGACGCCTTGAAATATTCTCACTATTGTTGCCGCTCACACCCGCCTTTTGGCGCGACGAATAGTTCAGAAAGTGCGCAAAATGGCTCCATCATGTTTGTTGGAACCAACCTAAAATTAAACTTACAGGTAACACTTAGAGTGCCACAAACGAAAGTTTTCAGACTTTTGTTTGTGGCATATATATATTTGAGCTATTTTTGCACAATAAAAGACACATTGGCTGCGCTACCTGTTCGCAGCCAAACCTATCTTGAGTTAAAGCGTAATCTCCCAATATTGCTGACAACCTGCGTCAAGTGGGGAGATTATTCGTCATAAAGTACCAACTATGTGCCATATAGTGCCATAATAGTTACTACACACTATATAGTAATTGAAAAACAAGTAACAATAACATGGAGACAAAATCCATCAATCCGCAAGAGCAACAGGACGAGGAGATGCAGCTAATTCCCTTGTTGAAGTTGTGCTACCACCAATTTATCAACCATTGGACATGGTTCGCTTTATCGGCCGTTGTGTGCGGTTGCATAGGGTGGTACTATCAGCAGTGCCAGCCTCGCGTTTACCAGCGTCAAGCCGTCATGCTTATCGAGGACTCCAACGGGTCGTCGACAGGCGGTCTGCGCCGTACATCAAAGAACAGCGGCATGAACACCCTGCTCGAGCTTAATGGCGTGAGCGTAGGCGACAACCTTAAAAACGAAATATTCATTATTTCGTCAAAGCGCCTCATGTCGCGTGTGGTTGACAAACTCAATCTTGATGTAGACTACACCACCAAGGAGAAATTGCACAGCATCACGCTGTATGGCAAGGAACTGCCATTCCAGGTATTATTTCAAAAGCAATACAAGGGCAAACGCGGGCAGCATATCGATGTGGTGAAGAAAGGCAGCAACACTGTCACCCTTAAAGGCATGACCGACCGCATGGGCAACGATGTGCCCGATGTTGATGTGCAACTCGGCCAGATGACGCAAACGCCCTACGGCCCATTGTGCGTAGTGCGCGGCCCAGGGTTCGGCCGTTGGACAGACGAAACCATCGAGGTAGACCGTTTGTCGAAGGAAAAGGCTGCAGCGCGTTTCTTAAAAATGCTCTCTGCCAGCGAGTACGACAAAGAAACATCGCTCATTGTGCTCAACTGCAACGACACCAACGTAGAGCGTGCCGACCAGGTGCTGGCCACACTCTATGACACGTATAAGGAAGACGTGGTTGAAAACAAAAACCGCGTGGCACTCAACACGGCCAAGTTTATCGACGACCGCATACAAATCATTGGCCGCGAACTCAGCAGCGTCGAAAACCAACTGGCAAGTTTCAAAAAGCGCAACCAGCTTGTCGATTTCGACAAGACACCGCAGGCCATGATCGACGAGAGTTCGACCGCCCGCCAGCAGAGCCTGCAGGCTGAAACGCAGCTCAATGTGGCCAAATACCTTGACGAGTACCTGCACACACACTCCAACAGCCACGACCTCATACCCGCCCTCAATGTGGGAGACGCCTCGTTCAATACCCAAATTGCGGCCTACAACGACCAAATGAACAAGCGCAACACCATGGTGGCCAACTCAAGCGAAAACCAGGCCGTGGTGCGCGAAATGGACCGCCAACTTGCACAGATGCGTCAGGCCATAGCCTCGTCGTTGCGCAGTTATGTTAATTCGCTCGAAGTGCGCTTGCAGGCTGCACGTGCCAACGAAAACATGCTCACAGGTCGCATGGCAGGTGCTCCCGAACAGGAGAAGCAGGGCCTCGACATACAGCGCCAGCAGTCGCTCAAGGAGGCACTCTACACCTATTTGCTCAACAAGCGTGAGGAGGTAGCCCTGCAGCAGGCCATCAACGAGGCCAATGTGCGATTGGTTGAGGGCCCCATAGGCAATCAGCAAGTCAGCCCCCGCAGCCTTGTCATTCTGCTCGTGAGCCTTGTTATCGGACTCTGCATACCAGCCTTCGTGTTGTGGCTCCGCTATATGCTCGATGTAGCCATACATGGCCGCAAGGACGTTGAAAACGCAACCACCATACCGGTGCTTGGCGAGGTGCCCCGCATGAAGAATGCCAACAACAACAAGTCGCTCATTACCGACCTCAGCAGCGACGACCCCGTGGTAGAGGCATTCCGCATCATACGTTTCAGCCTTGGCTACATGCGCCATTCAACGCAGGTGATGATGACCACCTCAACCACTCCCGGCCAGGGTAAGAGTTTCGTTGCGCGCAACATGGCCGCCATCTTGGCCATGGCAGGCAAACGGGTGCTTGTAATCGACGGCGACATTCGCAAGCGCACGCTGAGCGAGAGTTTTGGCCACACATTCGGCCTTACCACCTACCTTTCAGACGACCACACACAGGTGGCAGACCTCATTCGCACCGATGCCGTTGTAAAGGGAGTAGACTTCTTGCCGTCGGGCCCAACACCGCCCAACCCCACAGAGTTGCTCATGAGCGATCGTCTGCACCAACTTATGCAGCAGTTGCGCCAGATGTACGACCACATCATCATCGACTCAACTCCAATGTTCTCAGTGGCCGATGCCAGCATCGTCAACCGCGAGTCAGACATCACCATCTTTGTGTTGCGTGCCGGAGTGCAAAATCGCGATTTCCTGCCCGACTTTGAACGCATGTATCAGGAACACCGTTTCAACAACCTTACCGTTGTGGTTAACGATGTCAATGTCGACAAGCGTTACGGCTATGGTTATGGCTACGGTTACGGTTATGGTTACGGACAAAACAAGAAGAAGAGTCGTGTGAAGCGCATCATAAACCGCTTGCACAAGTAATAAATTCAAGACATAAAAGAGAGAAGAGCAAGGTTAGCACAACAACGCAATGTGCCCGCCTTGCTCTTCTCTCTTTTATGCAAAAGTTCAGGCTGAGGCCGGTGTGCAGAAAATCTTGTTCTGTGCTTTAAGGGCTGTTCGCCCTTGTGGTGCTTACCGCTAAGACATAAGTGCAGATGAAAAGCAATGAAGTCAAGAAAAACGCAAACTCTAAATGCAAGCGCTAAATGCAAACACTAAATGCGAGCAACAAACGCAAGCACTAATGGGGGCGACGCGTCCCGCGTCGGGATTTTAAGGCAAAAGTTCACAGACAAGCGTGTAATTAGCGCTGCGTGTGAGCCTGTGTGTATGAACCTTTGCCTTAATGCCCGACGCGAGACGCGTCGCCCCCATTAGTGTTAGCGTTTAGTGTTAGCGCTTATTGTTTGCGTTTAGTGTTAGCGTTTAGTGCTTGCGTTTGAAGTAGCATTTGGTGCTTGCGTTTTTGCAGTGCGTTTCAGGCAACTTAGAATTCCCCCAAACTATCTCGTTTTAATGCCTATTTTGAACACCCTGCCTCACAACGCGCGATTGTCCCAGCACGTGGTATCTGTGGTGTCGCATCGCCTGCTTTGAGTAGCATCTATTACAAAAAACACTTCCAGCGCAGCAATTCATATAATAAACGCACATTTTGTACAATCAACGTCAATATGCTTGTGACAGAGTGCGAAGAGTTGTATTTTTGCAGCGTCAAAATACATGATGACAAGTAAAGTAAGCAAAATAGAGGCATTGAGCAGCTACCGTGAAATAGCAATGTGGAAGTTCTTATTTTTCAGTTGAGGTACTGTTTGATGCCTTTTTATATGCTTAGTGTATGCATCACCCTAACCCCTAAATTTTATGGTAGAAAATGGCATTGTCCTAAGGGTGGTTCTAATAATTCTGAAATAGGGATTTGTGCGCTATCAGAAGTGCTTTTTTTTTGAAAGTTTGAGAGGGAGCATAGCGGACTATGTGACCGAACAAACTTTCAGAAAGACACTTCCGAGAGTGTGCAAATCACATTTCAGAATAGCAGAACTCAAAAAACAGAAATTTTAGAACCACCCTTAAATAATAAATACTTAACTTTGCGCTTAGGGTCAGAGCGGTTGGAAATGCCCAACTGCTGTGAAGCGCCATAAATCGAGTAGGAGGTAAACACTAATCATAGGTGTTTATCTCCTACTTTCATGTTTACCGACCTCTCACACCACCGTACGTGCCGTTCGGCATACGGCGGTTCCTATTTTGGGTGTCATTCGAGATATTCACCCATTAAAGTAACATATCCTGCTCTTCGCAAGTGCTCATTGGTGATAGCCCTACTTAATATGTAGCTTCCCGCTGTTCGCCAATAGCTCATGCGAGTGTTACCCCATTGGTAGGCTTGATACTGTGGTATTCCACAGCGAATGAGATTTGTTACTCTCGTCCTGACTTTCTTCCAAGCTTTCCAAATACACATACGTATTCTACGCCTTAACCACTCGTCTGTCTCAAGAAGCAAACGGC
>OHMO01000599.1_pt1 | contig 17309 bp, 15 predicted proteins | sample 1569321 | NCBI WGS metagenome assembly OHMO01 (sample SAMEA3879504, study PRJEB24766) | human gut metagenome | biome: human-associated habitat; feature: feces | place: USA | collected 1985/1987
GAACATAAGAACATAAGGACATAAGGGCTGACGCCGTAGCGTTACTATATGTAATGCTACGGCGTCAGCCCTTATGTTTCTTGGGCCACGCGGACGTTAGTCCGTGGCCAGCCGCGCAGCGGCCTTATATGTTTCTTATGTAGCTTATGTTCTTATGTCTCCGCGGTAAGCGGCTAACACAAACGTCATATCTTCTGTTCTTATGTCCTTATGTTCTTATGTTTTCCGCGTTAGCGGCTGCCGAAACACGCTCCCGCCTCAGCGGCGGCTGAGGTAGCGCACGGGGTACCATACGGCGAGGGAGCCTACCACGACCACGGTGAGGAGCACGATGAGCACGTCGAGGGCATGGACACTGACGGGATAGGCGTCGATGATGAAGTTGCCACCCGACGAGGAGAGGCTGATGAAGCCGAAGGTTTGCTGCAGCCAACACAGCAGGAGGCCGAGCACGATGCCGATGACGGCGCCAAGGAGGGTGATGAGACGGCCCTCGTAGAGGAAGATGCGGAATATCATGCTGTCGGTGGCTCCAAGATGGCGCAGGGTGGCCATGTCGCCACGCTTTTCGATGATGAGCATGGACACTGAACCGATGATGTTGAAACAGGCTACCATGACGATGAAGGTGAGGAAGAGGTAGGCCATGAGCTTTTCGATTTGCATGACGTTGAACACGTCCTGCTGCTGCTCAAGCTGGTCCTGCACCTTGAAACGGTTGCCTGCCACCTGCTGCATGCGCGACTTGACGGCCTGAAGGTCGGCCCCGGGACGGAGTTTGAGCTCAAGACCGCTCACGCAGCCGGGCTGCTCGAAGAGGGCCTGGGCAAAAGTGAGGGAGGTGATGAGGTAGTTGTCGTCGTACTTGCGCTGGTTGACGTTGAAGCAGACGCGGGGTGAGGTGATGTCGAGGGCGTTGATGCTCTCGCCGGGGTTGGCCAGGTTGATGCGCTCGCCCTTGCGGGGGGCGCATATCTGGAGTGTGCCGTAGTCGATGCTGCCCATGGCGGAGGCCAGGCCGATGCCGGGTATGCCGTACTCGATGGTGCCGCGATGGAGCTGGTAGGTGCCTGTGCCGTAGAGTATGGAGCGTATGCCGGTGACGTGGTCGTAGTGGTCGTCGACGCCCTTGAGGGTGATGATGGTGGGACGGCCGCGGAAGAGTATGAGGGCGTTGTCCTCGAGGCAGTATGAGGCTGCCTCCACCTCGGGCATGGCGGCCATGCGCTGCAGGGCGGGGTCGTCGGCGGTGACGAGTTTGCCCTGTGTGGGCACTACCTCGATGGGGGGGTCGAAGGCGGTGTAGAGGGAGCCGATGAGGTCGTGAAAGCCATTGAACACGCTCAGGGTGCAGAGCAGGGCTGCCGTGCCGAAGGCTACGCCTGTGACGGCTATGCCGGATATGATGTTGATGCTGGCCACGCGTTTGCGCGAGAAGAGGTAGCGCAAGGCCATGAACCATGGCAGGCGTTGGCTGTTAAGCATGGCTCGGGGTGGTGTCGTCGGGTTGTGGTTTGTGTGTGCCTTCGTTGAGGAGGCTGTCGATGTGGTCGAGGTAGTCGAGTGAGTCGTCGATGAAGAACTTTAGCTCGGGTATGATGCGCAGCTGGTGGCGCACGCGTGTGCCGAGTTCGTAGCGCACTTGCCGGGTGTTGGCGTTGATGTTGTCGAGTATTTCGTGGGCGCGCTCCGAGGGGAATATGCTCAGGTAGCCGCGGGCTATGCTGAGGTCGGGACTTACGCGCACGGCGCTTACTGACACGAGCACGCCGTGGGTGGCTTGTGTCTGACGCTGGAATATGTCACTTAGCTCCTTCTGTATCAATCGAGCTATCTTTTGTTGTCTTGTTGTTTCCATATTTGTAGGGGTTAATGGGGTTAGAGGGTTAGGGGGGGATGAGGTTAGGGGGTTATGAGGTTAGGAGGTTAGAGGGTTAAAAAGTAACTTTTGTGAGCAGGGCTGGGGGCGACGCGTCTCGCGCATCGGGGCATTTCAAGCAAAGCGCAAGCACAAAACGCAAGCACTAATGGGGGCGACGCGTCCCGCGTCGGAATAGAGGAAGGAGGAAAATACGAACCTCTACTAAATAATAGCTGCATCTTTTCCCGACGCGAGACGCGTCGCCCCCATTAGAGGTAGCGTTTAACCTTTCAATTCTCGCTCTGCGTTCGAACTTTTCTGGGTTAATGGGTTAGGAGGTTATTAGGTTAAAAAGGTGCTTTGAGTTATTGGACTAAGGGGGTTATTGGCTTTGAAAGTTATCAAGAGACTCTCGCTCTGCATTCGAACTCGCAAAGGTTACTTTTTAACCTTATAACCTCATAACCTCATAACCCTCCCTTAACCTTATAACCTCATAACCTAAAAAACTACCCGCGGTCGTCCTCAATGCTTGCTGTGGCGCGGGCCAGCCATATTTTGTCGGCCTCGTCGGTGAGCAGCGGCATGAGGCGGCGGCGCACCACCATGTGGTAGGCGTTGATTTGCTCCACCTCGTCGGGGGAGAGCATGTCGCGCTCTACGGCACGCAGGTCGTAGGGACAGAGGGTGAGGGTTTCGAAACGCAAGAAACGGCCGAAATCCGTCTCGCGCGACGGTACGCAAAGGAGTGTGTTTTCGATGCGCACGCCAAAGCGCCCTTCAACATAGATGCCGGGCTCGTCTGTAATGGTCATGCCGGGCTCGAAGGGTATGAGCGTGCAGGGACGCACATTTTTGCGTATCTGGTGCGGGCCCTCGTGCACACACAAATGGGAGCCTACGCCGTGACCCGTGCCGTGGCCAAAGTCGTAGCCGGCAGCCCACATGTCCTGGCGTGCGGCAAGGTCGAGCTGCAGGCCCGTGGTGCCCTCGGGAAACTGCAGGTGAGCCAGTCGCAGATGGCCCTTGAGCACAAGGGTGTAGACGCGGCGCTCCTCGGCGGTGAGGTTGCCAAGGGCTATGGTGCGTGTGATGTCGGTGGTGCCGCAGTCGTACTGTGCACCGCTGTCGAGCAAGAGCAGGCCGTGGGGGGTGAGGCGCACATTGGTGCGGGGGGTGGCCTCGTAGTGCACTATGGCTCCGTGGGCGCCACAGGCAGCTATGGTGGGGAAACTCAGTTCGCAATAGCCGGGCTGCTGGGCGCGCAGGGCGGTGAGCTTTTCGTCGGCCGAGATTTCGGTAACCTCGTTGCCGGCGGCTTGTTGCTCGTCGAGCCAGCGCAGAAATTGTACCATGGCCACGCCGTCGCGCAGCATGGCCTGGCGAAAGCCTTCGGCCTCGGCCTCGGTCTTGATGGCGCGCCAGCCCTCGAGGGGCGAACTGAAGGTGGGCTGCTGCCGTGGGTCGGCACACAGCGACATGGTGGCCTGCGAGGGGTCGAGGCGTGTGGTGTGGGCGGCCACCCAGGGTGCCGCGGCCTCGTAGGGCTGCACGGCCACCCCACCCTCGTGCAGCTGGGCGCTGGCCTCGGCAGTGAGGGTGTGGGCGTGGGTAAAGAGGGTGAAGCGGCCCGTGGCGGGCTCGTAGCCCAGGTAACCCACAAACACGGGGTTGTAGGCCACATCGGCCCCGCGCAGGTTGAGCAACCATGCCAGGTCGGCCAGGTCGGTAAAGAGGCAGGCGTCGGTCATGCCGCTCTTGCTGAGGTGCTGGCGCAGACGTTCGAGCTTTTGCTGCATGGTGGCCCCGGCACAGGTGGCGGGCTGCACCACGATGGGCTCTGCCGGCACGGCGGGACGGTCGGTCCACAGGGTGTCGAAGGCGTCGGGCAGTGCCACATATTCCAGTCCGTCGGCGGACAGTGCGGCCACGTCAGCCAGTGTCACCATGTCGGCCGGTGCGCTCACGCGGGTGATGCCCTGTGCCTTGAGCCACTGGGCCATGGTGGGCGTGTCGGGGTTGCCCTCGCGCATCAGTGCAAAGGGTGTGCCGTCGAGTTGTGTGGCGGCCTGCAGCCAATAGCGCGAGTCGGTCCACAGTGCGGCAGTGCCACGGGTGGTGACCACGGCCAGGCCGGCCGAGCCGTCAAATCCCGTGAGCCACTGGCGGCACTGCCAGCGCACGAGTATGTACTCATCATTGTGCGGGTCGGCAGTGGGCACGATGTATGCCTCTACTGCCCCACCCTCGGCCCCGGCATGGCTTGCGAGCCACTGGCCAAGGGCCTCTACACGTTGGGATATTGTCATGGGTATAATAATTTACAACCTATTTGCTCAGTTCGAGCATGCGCTCGATGGGCTTGATGGCGCGTGCGGCTACCTCGGCCGGCACCTCAATTTCGGGCCACTCGTAGCGCAGCGTGTTATACACCTTTTCGAGTGTGCAGAGGCGCATGTAGTTACACTCGTTGCAGCCGCAGGTGCTGTCGTCGGGCGGCACGGGTATAAAGTGCTTGTCAGGACAGTGCTTCTGCATTTCGTGCAGTATGCCGCTCTCCGTCACCACCAGGAAGGTGTTGCAAGGCGAGTCGATGGCATATTTCAGCAGTGCGGCCGTAGAGCCCACCACATCGGCCAGTTTCACCACCGCACCGCGGCATTCGGGGTGTACCAGCACTTTGGCTCCGGGGTGCTCCTTTTTAAGCTCCACGAGTTTCGTCACCGAGAAACGCTCGTGCACATGGCAGCCGCCGTTCCAGAGCACCATCTGACGTCCCGTCTGCGCATTGATGTAGTTGCCCAGGTTGTAGTCGGGACCGAAGATGAGCTTGGCATCCTTGGGGAAAGTTTCGACAATCTTCTTGGCGTTGCTCGACGTCACCACTACATCAGTCAGTGCCTTGACGGCCGCCGTGGTGTTGACATACGACACCACCTGATAGCCGGGGTGCGCCTTTACAAAGTCGGCAAACTTGTCTGCCGGACAACTTTCGGCCAGCGAGCATGTGGCATTGAGGTCGGGCACGAGCACCTTTTTCTGCGGACAGAGAATTTTGTTAGTCTCGCCCATAAAGTGCACGCCGCACATCACGATGATGTCGGCATCAGTTTTAGCCGCCTGTTGGGCCAGTCCGAGGCTGTCGCCCACAAAGTCGGCTATATCCTGCAGCACGCCCTCGGTGTAGTAGTGTGCCAGAATGATGGCATTCTTCTCCTTGCACATGCGTCGAATTTCGGCCTTGAGGTCAACGCCCTGCGGCACGGGCTCGTCAACATAGCCCTTCGCTTTCCAGCTATCTTTAATCTGTGTCATTGTCCTTGCGTTATATTCTGTGTGCAAAATTAGTGCAAACCGAATGCCATGCAAAGCAAAAAACGCGTTTTTTGCTTTGCATGGCTGAGGTGCAGCCTAATTTCTGAAAAATTAGTGCAAGGTGAGTGAAGTGCAAAGCAGAAAGCTTGTTTTTTGCCTGGCTGTCTGATAAACCGCAAAAGTTCAAAAAACCTAAAAAAGCGCACAAGCCGAAAGATGTATCAAAAAAATAACGCGTCGCATATACCATAATTCGCGAAAGTTTGTAATTTTGCGGCGTGATACGACACACACCCCCTCCGGTGTGCAACCGTACACACCATACAGACACACATATATAACCAATATATATAGTAATACAACTATGGCATACTTAAGCAATGAGAAACTCGTCATTGTCGGCGCAGGCGGCATGATCGGTTCAAACATGGTACAGAGCGCTTTGATGCTCGGCCTTACTCCCAACATCTGTCTTTACGATATCTACGAACCGGGCGTACACGGCGTGTTCGACGAAATACAGCAGTGCGCATTCCCCGGAGCTAACGTAACCTACACCGTCGACCCCAAAGAGGCCTTTACTGGTGCCAAGTACATCATCTCATCAGGTGGTGCACCCCGTAAGGACGGCATGACACGTGAGGACCTGCTCAAAGGCAACTGCAAAATTGCTGCCGAATTTGGCGACAACATCAAAAAGTACTGCCCCGATGTAGAGCACGTAGTCGTTATCTTCAACCCTGCCGACGTTACTGCCCTTACAGCACTTATCCACTCAGGCCTCAAACCCAACCAGCTCACCTCACTCGCTGCACTCGACTCTACCCGCTTGCAGCAGGCTCTCGCCCACGAGTTCGGCGTACAGCAGGACAAGGTGACCGGCGCACACACCTATGGTGGCCACGGCGAACAAATGGCCGTATTTGCCTCACAGGTAAAGGTTGACGGCAAGCCCCTCTCAGAGATGGGTCTCTCTGCCGAGCGTTGGGAAGAAATCAAGCACCACACCGTACAGGGTGGTTCAAACATCATCAAACTCCGCGGCCGCAGCTCATTCCAGAGCCCTGCCTACAACGCTGTCAAGATGATCGAAGCTGCCATGGGCGGCGAACCCTTCACTCTGCCCGCAGGCTGCTACGTAAACTGCGACAAGTGTGGTTACAAAAATGTCATGATGGCCATGCCTACCACTATCGACAAAACCGGCGTGCACTTTACACAGCCCACTGGCACCGAAGAGGAAATGGCTGCCCTCAACAAGTCGTATGAGCACCTCTGCAAGATGCGCGACGAGATTGTTGAACTCGGCATCGTACCTCCCGTTGAGAAGTGGGGCGAGGATAACCCCAACTTGTAATTCATGACATACTCATACATGGACTGAATTTCATTTCTCCATTCATTTTTCCATTAAAATCCAAATATTCGTAGAGGAGACTCCACGAAGAAGATATCCCGCCGCTGTGAAGCGTCGGGATATTTTTTGTGCACAAAAGCCCGCTGCCGCGAGCTAATGTGCTAACAGGCTGGCGCCTTAGCGTTGCAAGTAGTAACACTAAGGCGCCAGTCCTTTTTATTAGGCCTATTATGCCTATTGCCCATCATGCCTAATATGCCTAATATGCCTATTGTGCCTAATATGCCTATTGTGCCTAATATGCCTATTGTGCCCATCATGCCTAATATGCCCATTATGCCTAATATGCCCATCATTACCACCACCCCCCGAGCAAAAGATAAAGGGAAGCAAGCAGCCCACCACATTGTGTGCGAGCAACATGCTCCCCTGTTTATCTTGCATAGAGCGCCTGCCAGCAAGTTAGTGCCACCCAGCCACCCCATTTTGAGAGAGAGAAAACTGAAACCATTATTCCGGGGGCCAGAAACAGCCATGCAGCACACAGGTAAAAGGCAAAGTCGTGCACCGCGCCCAGAGGCATACAGTCAAAAGTTGATTGTTTTATTAAAGATCGCTTGCGCCATTATTTCAACCCCGTGGCACGGGCGGGAGCGTTTGATTGTTTTATGATAAAGTGCAAATTGATTGTCAAAAGTCAAGAGCGAGAGACCACAGCCAGAACAGCCCGGCTCAGTCCCCAGCGCCTCAGCGCCTCATCAGCGTGTCCAGAAAGTCGTTCGTCATGTTACCCGTCAGGTTAATCAAGTCAAAGCGGCCCGAGTGCCTCATCATCAGCACCATCTCCACAATATACTTGCCCCTGCGGCGCACATACAGGCGTTTGCCAGCCCGTTCGGCGTACAACTTGTAGCGCAAGGCATTACGTTCGGCCAGCCGGCGCGCGTTAGCATAAAGGTGCGTCACATCATGCCCCGCCGTGCTGCTCACCAGCCTTATCGACTTAAGCTGCTTCAGCACCTCACGCATGTGCGAGTCACCCTCCACATCAGGCAGCTGCATCATGCGCTCAAGCATCAGCGGCGACACCGTGGTACACTCCACCGCGCGGCCCTTGCCATAGAGCGACATAAAGCGCGAGGCAAAATCCTGCTCGCCGCCACCCTGTGCACGGGCGGCCACCGCAGCCACAAGGGCCAGCAGCAAAGTCACAAACCAATGTTTCAGTGCCATAGCCCCGCCCATCAGTTCTTGGCAGCCCTGTCAGCCGCGTTATGAGTAGCAGAGTCATTCACAGCAGTCTGTGCGCCCTCCTTAAACATCTCCAGTGTGCGCATGCTTGCCTCGTAAGCCTTCTGCGGATCCTGGTACGAGTCCTTGTAAGCCGACTGGTTATAGTCCCAGCCAGCAGCCTGGTCCGTGGCCGAAGGCTGCATAAACGAGTGCTGCGCAGCCGTGCCAAGCAGCGTCACTATGGCCACAGCAGCAGCGGCGCGCCACAGCGGACGCAACCTGCGCCCCAGCGTAATGTGGTGCACCGACACCACACGCCCTGCGGCAGGAGCCTCAGCCCCGTCAGCCACACCGGCAGCTTCCATCACGCGGCGGTCAAAGTCGTCACCCAGCGTGCTGGCGGCACATTGCTCGGTTTCATATACGAACAAAGCCCTGTAGCGCGCCAGTGCGGCCGGCACGTCCTTTTGGCTGAAAAAAGCCTTCAGTATGCGTTCCTCCTCCTCAGAGGTCTCGCAGGCCCAGTAGCGGTCAAGGAGTTGTTCAATATACTTATAGTCCATAGTTCTCAATTTTTTCGTATTGTGTCTTAACAGCCTTGCGAGCGCGGTGCAGCGTCACCTTAAAGGCGGCCTCCGTCAGCTCCATTGCCCCGGCGGCCTCGGCATAGCTCAAACCCTCAATGTCGCGCAACTGCAGCGCTGTGCGCAGCCTTTCGGGCAGAGCGTTGAATATTTGGTGCACCCGCTGCAACTTCTCGTCCCTCTCCAGCCTCTCGTCGGGCCCCGGAGCCGTGTCGCAAGCCTCCGTGCCCGCAGCCTCGAGCGGCTGGTTAGCATTTTCGGCCCGCGCCATGCGGTCGAGCGCAAGGTTGCGGCAAATGGTTATGCAGAAAGCCTCCAAGTTCTTCACCCCCGCCAGCTCTGCGCGCCTTGTCCAGGCACGCACCAGCGTGTCCTGCGTCAAGTCTTCCGCCTCTTGGGCGTTGAGCGTGATGCGCAGGCCCACACGGTATATTTTATCCTTTAGCGGAAGGAGGTCTTGTCGAAAATCTATCTCTTTCATTTTTGGCTCTCTGTTATGTAGACGGTCATAGCGGCAAAAAGTTACAGCCCGCACGCACTTTTTTTCAAAAAAATGTGCGAGCGGGCTGTGTTACGTGTGTAACACCTTGGCGTAAGGCGCTACATCTTGCCATCATTTGCAGGCTTCTTGCCAAGTACAAATACACATGCCAGGCCCAATATAGTAGTACAAGCTATTGTACCAGCCAAGGCATCGTGGCCACAGTATCCCAAAAATGCAGCAATAGCGCCAAATACCAATATAAGAATAAAACCGAGTATCTGCCCCACACAACTCTGTCGCGTACCGCTATATATTATACGTTTCTCCATTTGTTGCCTGTGTACAGAGTTCTCCTCTGCCATTTTCAAAATACGCTCTGCTGCGCCAGGCAATACAGAATCATACCTTGCAAAATCCTCCGGAGCAGGTAACGGACCGCTATAACTACTCTGCTGCATAGCCGATATAACGGTTGTGCGCTTGTTTTCAGACATCTTGCTGCCCGCATCCTCTGCCTTATCTCCTGTCAAGGGTGTCTTATCGTTGTTCATTCTTTACATTGGCATTAAATTGTCCCATGGCGGCACGCAGGTCATTACCCACATTGCGCCAGTCCTTTTGCATATCTTCAAGCACGCTACCCTGCAAATATGCCGCATACGATTGGTCGTTGCCAAAGACATTACACAATGTGCCTACACCCCACAACAACGATCTCTTTTTATAGTCAAACATATTACTCATAACCTTACATAGTTGCTTTTATATTGCAAATATACTCACTTCTGCATCATGTTACAAGCACTTGCGCATAAATCTCCCCCCCAACCCGCAAACACTAATGGGGGCGACGCGTCTCGCGTCGGGAAAATAAAAAGGAAAGACACACCCCCCACTAAATAACAGCTGCACTATCCCCCGACGCGAGACGCGTCGCCCCCATTAGAGGTAGCGTTTGGTGCGTGCGTTTGGTGCGTGCGTTTGCTCCTTGAAGAAACGCAAACATCAATGGGGGCGACACCCCTCGCGCCGGGGCAAAGAGAGCACAACCCCCTTTTACCCCGATGCGGGACGCATCGCCCCCATTTATGCTCGAGTTTTGAGCTTAAGCTTAATGAGCGCCTTTACTCCTCGCTCCAGCTTTCGCTGCCCCAGCCCTTGGCGGCCGATTCAAACTCCACATCGTCCTGAGCATCGGCCTGTGAAGTGTTAGCCGTAATCGAACCGTCAAGAATGTGCTGCTCCATGCAGAGCTGTATTACTGTGCCCTCGGGGCGCATATATGTCTTTTTCATTGTCTTTCTTTATATTATTATGTGTTACTTCACTACCACCTTCTGGCCGTTCACAATGTACACACCCTTTGTCAGGTGCTTCAAGTCACCGCTCACGCGCACACCCTGCAGGTTGTAGATAGCCTCCTTGGCAGTGGCAGCAGTAGTGGCATTGTTGATGCCCGTCACAGTACCCTCAATGTTCACACCGAAAGCCATGGGAGCAGCACCCTGTGAGCCAGCCACCTTGACATAAGTGCGGAAGGGCTTCACCGAACCAGTGTTAGCCTTAACAAACTTGCCATTAGCATAGCCATACACGTTCGCTACATTCTGAGCAGTGTACGAACCAATGTGGCTTACACCATCCACGGTAGTAGTCAGGTCGGCACCCGTAGTAGCCTTCACCTGCACATTTGTCAGCTTGTTGATAAAGTCCTTGTCAGTAGTCACCACCAAGTAAGGCTTGTTGGCCACTGTCTCAGCCACGGGCTTGAACACGAGGTCGTCACCATTCACGCTGCTGAGTTCAGCCACCGTAGTACCAGTGGGCACAGTAAAGCCGAAGGGCAATACAAAGCTCTGCACATAGTCGGTACCAGTCTTAAATACGCGGTCATAGCTTACTGCTGCGGCAGTGAAGTCCTTGGTCACACCCCAGTCATTGCCATCAATGAGTGAAAGGCTGCTGGCGGTGGTGCCTACTACTACGTTCTTTTCCTTAGCATCTACACCCTCTGTAGCCTCGGGCAAGAAGATAGTCAAGTTCTTGTTGGTCATGTCGGCCTTCATGCCGGCAAGCGAAGTACTACCAAGATCTACGGCGTTTGACGAGAGATCAAGGCTTGTAGCATCAAGCGGAACGAGGTCTACCGTGATTTTCTCTCCATTCCAAGTAATGCCAATATTCGCAGTAAGTTTGCCGTCCTTCAGCGTACCCGTGAGCACTACGGGGAGGTCTATCAAGCCCATATTTTCTGAATTATCACCAAATATAGTAATAGTCTGCTCCTTATAGAGGGTTACCACACCATTTTCCTCTACATAAGGCACATCGGTTACAAAGATGTCACCGATGGGACCCCCGAACAGTTCAAAACCAAGGAGTTGGAAGTCTGCCTTGCCATCAACAGGAGTCGTAATACCTACGGTTGATGTAGCAGCCGACAGCAGTTCACCAGCCATAGCGATGCTCATCTTGCCCTTGTAATCAGTAGTGGCTTTTGCGAACTTTACAAAATAGGTATTTGCCTTAGAGCCACCAGTCACATTTATGCTATAAATGCGAGTAGTAGCATCATAGTTGGTAGCCACCACGTCATCAGCGCCCTTGGTCGTAGCCGTCACACAGCCATCGGTATAGTCGCCTACTACGGTATAGTGGTAACTGCCTTCGGCAAAATTTTCTATGTCCTTTCCATTCACACTGAGGGCTGAGAGCATACCTGTGTAATCCACCTTCTTAAACTGGAAGGTGTACACCGTTTTGCTCGTAGCATCGTCTGAAATGTTGTTGCCATTTACGGTAACAGTGAGCAAGCCCGTTGCCTCATCATAGCTCCTTACAGCCTCTGCACCTATACCCTTCACAGTACAATCAAACTTCTTCTCATCATAAACCTGTGATGAAAGGTCATAGCTCAATGTATTCTCAGCAAAGTTTTCTATCGCTTGGCCATCGTATGTGGCAGACTTAAGAGTGTGGTAGTATACGAGATCAACATCATCAATATACATTGTCACGCCTTGAGTCACCGTCGAATTAAAATAATCGCTTGCTGCAAATATAATATTAAACTTTGCAGGAGTCTCTGCCGCGTTCTTCTTTACATATTCAAATGGTATGATACACTCCGTCCACTCTGTAGGCGTTTCGGTTGTATAATACTCTATCTTGGCTATAAGTTTGGCATTGTTAGTCACATTGCCACCTTGAGAATAAGACTTCCCGAGAACGTTCACATCACGATCTGCCATAGTAACCTTGGTCTGTGCACCAAGATCTGATGGTACATTTTCCTGCGAAGTACTACCATTCCACAAATAAGCAATCACCGATGAACGTGTATTTGTACCAGTATGACTACGTTTGTAATAAAAGCGCAAGGCATCGGGCTTGTTAACAAACGATATGCCACCAAAAGTACCACCGTCTGCGTCCCCACCTGTATTATTTGAAGTACTCCACGATTTGCCCAATGTCATATAACCTGGCACAGTCTTTGATGAAAGAAAACTATTGGGAGCATTGTATATTTTGATTGCGTTACCTTCTCCACCACGGCCAGGTGTCTGCTGATCCCCTACATTTGTAGCACCTTTAAAAGTCAAAACACGACCTACAAGTCCTGGAACATTCGACACCGTCCATTTTTCGGGTTGCTTATTCATCTCCTTGGTTTTGCCATTGCCTGTCCAAGGCTTACAAGCTGCCCAACTACCTTCAAAGTTGCCATTAGGCACTTGCGAAGCAGGGGTAGAAGTCTGCGCCCCCGCCGTGCCAGCCACAGCCAGCAGCGCGAGCGTCAAAAGTTGTTTTTTCATTGTTTTGTTTTGCGTTAAAAGGGGGCTGCACCAAGCGCAAGGTTTGCACCGGCACGGCACAGCCCCGTTGTTGTTATTGTTTCGTTGTTAATTACTTGATTACCTTCTTGCCACCAATGATGTTGGCACCCTTTACAGGGGCAGCCAAACGGCGGCCATCAATAGCGTAAACGGCAGGGGCAGCCTCAGCAGCAGCATCAGCCTTCACACCAGCTATGGCGGTCTTCACTGCGTCAAACTGAATGGTGTACACCGTTACAGACTCGGGGTTGAAACGCACGTCCTGACCCTTCACCGTAATGGTCAACACACCAGTCTCGTCGTTATAACTCTGCTCCACAGTGGCACCCTGGCCCACCTTGGTAAACTGCAAGTTGGCAGGCACATAAGCCTCTGTGCTGAAGTCGGCAGCATGGCTGGGACCGAACACAAAGCCCTCGCCGTTGTAGCTGGCATCCTTAATGGCATGATAGTAGAGCAACTTCACGTTGTCAACCACCAAAGCATTGCCTGCACCCACCTTGCTGCGCTGGCCAAAGTAGTCGCTGGCCGCAAAGATGATGTTCAGCGAGTCGGGCTGCACATCAGTGCCGGCATACTTGCCATAGTCGAGGGGCACAACCATCGTTTCGAGTTTGCCCTCCACATTGCCAGTAATGCTCTTCACCACCTTGGCTATGCAAGCCGCGTCGTCGCTCTTGGTTGCAGCACCGCCAGTAGTGGTCTTGATGTCGAGTATGTTGCGCTCGCGGCCATACATGGTCACTGTCGAAGGATCGGCAAAATTCGTTTCGCCCGGCACAGCCTCCTGCTTGTACTGGCCCTTCCACAAGTAAGCCACCACAGTGGCAGGCTCCTCGCTGTTAATCACCTCAGCAGCATAGAGTGTGTCGCCAGCCTGTGTGTGTGAGCGGCTGTAGTCAAACTGTATGGCGTCGGGCTTGCCAGTAAAGGCCACACCGCCAAACGTACCACCGTCGGCCTTGTTGAGGTCTAACACACTGGCCGAGGCAAAGCTCGTGCCGAGCGTCATATAGCCCGGCACAACCTGTGTGGGCATAAAGGGGTTGGGGGTGTTGGTCAAACGCACTGCATAGTCGGGATTTTCTTCGTCGCCGTTGGTCAATTCCTTAGCGCCCACCACTGTGGCACCGAGGCCGTTCATGCCCATCACGTGCGAAATGCACCAAGCGTCGGGGGTGGTATAGTCTTCCATCTGCCATTTTGAGCTCTCCCAATATTCGTCGTTGTCCTGCAACGTTGTCCAGTCAAAATAACCATGCGTGCTGTCCCACGGACGGCTCTGCTCCCAACGCGTAGCATCATTAAAGTTGTAATTGCTCAAGGCGTAGGGGTTCACGCGCGCGCCCTTGAACAATACGGCAATAGGCACCTTCTGTGTCTCGCTTTGCACCCACTTTACAGGAATATAGGCCACGATGCTATCACCCTTTACGTAGGTCTGTGCATCGTCGAGCTTGGCATCAGCCAAGATGGTACCAACCTCCTGAGTGTTGAATGTCAGGCGCACCTCGGGATTCTCGCCAAAGGTGTAAACGCCATTTTGGGCGTTCAAGCCAATAGTTGGCAAAAAGATGTCGCCGAGCTTTAAGCCCATAAACGAGAAGTTGGGCAAGCTGAAGTCTACCTTGCCGGTAGCGTCCTCCGAAGCATTGACAAACACCTTGGCGTACATACGCAGGTCTTTGTCCTCCAGATAGTCGGCACTACCCACATTGACGTAGAGGTTGCCCTCATAGCCACCCACCACGGGTTGCACGTCGGTCTGTGCAAAGGTGGGCGCACTGCAGCACACGGCCACAGCCATAAGTAAAAGTTTTCTCATAAAAAAGTATGAATATATTTGTTATTGTTGTCGGTTATAATGCCCCATTAGTGTTTGCGCTTTTTTGCAGCACCAAGCGCTACAATAAACGCTACTACTAAACGCTAACACTAATGGGGGCGACGCGTCTCGCGTCGGGAAAAAACGCTGCTATTATTTAGCAGAACTCGTATTTCTTTTCTTTCTCTGTCCCGACGCGGGACGCGTCGCCCCCATTAGTGCTTGCGTTTTTTGCCGCACCTTTCAGGCAACTTATTTTAGAACAGGTAATTAAACCCTAACGTGCCATAAATGGGGAAGAGCTTGAACGTCACAGCCGAAAAGTCGGAGGGGAAAATGCTGTTGCAACCCCATGTCAAGTTGGCCGACACCGACAAGTGCTTGTAAGCCTTGAACTCGCCGCCCAACTGTACACCCCATGCAAAACGGCGCAAGTCGTTGCTGAAGTCGTAAGTGGCGCTCTCTATCTCGGCCTTGTTGCCCGTGGGCACACCATCGCGGATATAACCGTCGTAAGCCTCGCCCTTGAACGTGCCATTGATAAGGTACGAAAAGTAAGGCCCGGCCTGCACCTGCCAGCGGTCGTTGAAGGCATAAGTGGCCAGCACGGGGAAGGTGAGGTAATTGTTATTCACCTCGGTCTTTACATTACCCGTCCAGGCACCTATCACCTGGCCCGATGTGCCCTCGGCCGGATTGTTGTTGGTGGCCTCCATGTGGTAGTTCTTCACCTTGGCGTCGGTTTTCATGCCTTTGTTTTCAAAGCGCACGCCTATCATGGTGCCCCAGTGCGGGCCAAACTTGCGTTGCACAGCGCCCTCGAGCTGAATGCACAGCGTGGGGTTGTAGCTGTTAATCTTGCGTATCTCGGCCGGCAGCGGCATGGGCGATGTGCCGCCCAGGCTCACACCGGCGCCTATGCGCACGTGCCAGCCCTTCAGGGCAGCCTTTATCAAGTTAGTGTCCGTTTCTTTGGCCTCGCCCATCTTCTGCGCTTGGGCAGCGGGCATGAGGGTCAGCAGCAGGAGTATGCTGAGTAGTATCTTTTTCATTGAACGAATGATGATATTGTAATATTATTGGCCATTTTTCGTACTACGCTGCTTGCGCCCTACTTCCCAGCCCAAACGTTTTGCCAAGGTTCTGAAAAAGCGCACATCTTCTTTAGGCAACTCTATGCTATATTTGCACCACTCTTGATGGTCACTGCATGTATCTGTCGTCATAATTACAAATTTTGAAATATTCCGAGTTCTCTCGCCATTATACTGCACTCGCAATTACTCATACACCACGCGCAGCTGGTCTACATAGAGCGTTGAACCAATAGCGCCCTCAAAGTAGGCACCCTGGCGGCTCGAGGTCATGACAATGGCTATGGCATAGCCGCCGCGGGCCAAACGCTCTGCGTCAAGTTCCTTACCGTTCATAGGTTTGAAGGGTTCGCTAAAGTGCACCCAGTCTGCAGCCGCAAGCTCCGACATGTCGCCCTCAAACTCTGCGGGCTTGTCGATGCGGGCCATAAGGGCTATGTTTGAGGCAGTAAGTATGTTGTCGCCATCGAGTGGCACAAAATTGTCGGGGTCAATCTCATACACGACAGCATAGATGTCGGCCGTGTCGTGCATGGTGGGCTGCACCTTTTTCTTGGCATCGGTAAATTTGGCACCGGCCTTATATTTGTAGTAGCCCTCGAGCGTGACGGGCTTTTTACGCACCAATGGCAGGCCAAACTTGGTGGCCTTGCGCGGGAAGCGCGATGCCTTGCTCAGCTCGAACTCACCAACGAACAGGTTGCCGGCTGCAATAGGCATCTTGGGTCTGGTGTTCATGCCATACATACCAGTGTCCTTAGTCTCGAGCTTTATACACTTGCCCGACACGCCCCCCTCAGCCGCCGTAGTGGGGAACACCTCTGGCGACGAGCCAAGACCCGTAAGGTTGTAGCCCGGATTGCCCGACGCCCAATAGTTGCGGCGCGGATTGCTGGCATCGTTGGCGTCCATCTCGAACCAAACTTGGTAACGTCCCGAGGGGTCGAGTTCAAAGTTTTCAAAGTCGAGTGCCCACTTCTCAACCGGCCGTGCTTCAAGTTCAAAGGTCACCTCGTAGGGCTTGCTCCATTGGCCGTCCTCCGAATGGGCAGTATAGGTTTGCGGTGTATTGAAGTCGCGCGTCATGCCGTTGGCATCTGCCACCTCCACCCCGTCAACCACAGCCGTAAGGCGTGCACCAGGGGTAAGATAGAATTTGGGGGCAAGGGCCGAACGGTCGGCATCATAAGGCACAGTAAACGACACGCGGTTGTTGTCTATACGCGGATTACCCTTTATCAGGCTGCGGTTTTGCTGCAGCCACAGTGTGTCCACCCCCGTTATGTCGCACTCGGCGTTGAGTGGTTCGTCCTGTATGCACGAGTTGAGGGTGCAGAGCAGCAGCGCCGCCTGCATGAACAGTATTATGCGTTTCATCAGTCAGTCAAAATTGTATGTGTGTAATGTGTAATCGTGTGTAGTTAAGTAGAAGATTTTGTGCGTTATGTCGGTGTTACAGGCACAACGCGTGCTATCCCCTTTTTCTCCGGGTGCAAAGTTACAAAAAAAATACTAATGAGTATATATGTGCTGATAATCAAGGCGGATAATACCGGTAAAATCGGTATTTACCGCTTTTTTAGGGAAATAACGATGTCGTAATGGGCTGGCGCCGAGGCATTGCTTGGCAGCCGCTAACGCGGGAGACATAAGAACATAAGATATAACGTTCGTGTTAGCCGCTTACCGCGGGAACATAAGAACATAAGCTACATAA
>OHMO01000603.1_pt1 | contig 17219 bp, 15 predicted proteins | sample 1569321 | NCBI WGS metagenome assembly OHMO01 (sample SAMEA3879504, study PRJEB24766) | human gut metagenome | biome: human-associated habitat; feature: feces | place: USA | collected 1985/1987
CTTTCGGTCCGGAATACTTCATCCCGAAACCGGTAGACCCGCGCCTCATCACCGAGGTGTCCATGGCTGTGGCCAAAGCTGCCATGGAAAGCGGAGTGGCCCGCAAGCCCATCGAAAACTGGGACGCTTACGCCCTCCACTTGAAGGAACTGATGGGGTATGAGTCGAAACTGACCCGCCAGTTGAGAGATACGGCCCGCCGCAATCCCCAACGCGTGGTGTTTGCCGAGGGTATCCATCCCAACATGCTGAAAGCCGCCGTGGAGGCTAAGGCTGAAGGCATCTGCCATCCTATCCTGTTGGGTAACGACGAGCGTATCGAGAAACTGGCGAAGGAACTCGACCTCAGCCTGGAAGGCATCGAAATCGTCAACCTGCGCCACGACCGCGAAGCCGAACGCCGCGAACGTTATGCTAAGATACTGGCCGAGAAGAAAGCCCGCGAAGGTTATACATTCGAAGAGGCCAACGACAAGATGTTCGAGCGCAACTACTTCGGCATGATGATGGTAGAGACTGGCGAAGCGGACGCATTCATCACGGGCGTGTACACCAAATATTCCAATACAATCAAGGTCGCCAAAGAAGTCATCGGCATACAACCGGAATACAACCATTTCGGTACCATGCACATCATGAACAGCAAGAAAGGTACGTACTTCCTGGCGGACACGCTTATCAACCGCCATCCCGACACGGAAACGATGATAGACATTGCACGGCTATCCGAAAAGACCGTGCGTTTCTTCAATCACGAACCGGTCATCGCCATGTTGTCCTATTCCAATTTCGGAACGGACACATGCGGAAGCCCGGCCAGCATCCATAAAGCCGTAGAATACATGCAGGAGAACTACCCGAACCTACCCATCGACGGCGAGATGCAGGTGAACTTCGCCATGAACAACGAGCTGCGCGACCGTAAGTACCCGTTCACTCGCCTACAGGGTAAGGAGGTCAATACCTTGGTATTCCCGAACCTGAGTTCGGCCAATGCCGGTTACCAGTTGCTCCAGGCTCTGAATGGAGACGAAATAGAGATGATAGGCCCTATCCAGATGGGGTTGAACAAACCGATTCATTTCACCGACTTCGAAAGTTCCGTACGCGACATCGTGAACATCACGGCCGTAGCGGTCATCGATGCCATCGTGATGAAGAAAAAGAACCAGTAACCCACGGATTATACTAAAAGGAATCAGGATGCACTGCCAAAGAAAAGATAGTGCATCCTGATTCCGTTTAGTATAAACGGGAATAATATTTATCTCCCTCCTATGTCCTTTCCTAAACTACTGACAAACAGACGGGTTATGCTCTCAGCCCAACTTCTCCCTACGTTTTCTCAAAAACAAGCTTCATCTTTCAGAACACAATGTAAACCCTTCGCTTTATGTATATTAGCTCCCTGAAGGATGGAACCTACATCTTTCAGCTCTCTTTCAGGTGACGGACGATAGTCCTCATAAGCCAAACGATTTTCCGTTGTGCTCCGAACGATTTTTCAATCTCAGAAGAACGAAACGCAGATCTGCGCCAAACGAAAAGCGGCATTCAGCCCGACTTATGACTGACATGGACTGAAAGATAAAGATTTGAAAATTCAGGATGTATCCGATTTGTATTGAGATAGTTACGGGGCATCCTGAAAGATGAAAGGCATTTTCCGGAAAAGTATGGAGGAGGGAAAGGAATGAGGAGTATCGAGTCCGACGGCTATCCGGTTTCTTTGAAGAAGAGTGACACGGAGAAGCGCAGAAATGTGCAGAAATGCGTACTAATGTGCAGAAATGCGTACTAATGTGCGGAAACGTGCACAAATGTGCCACCTCTGCCGTGCGTCTCCCTAACTTTGCCGTAAAAAACGAAGCACATGGAACTGAAACACATCGTAAAGAGAGCGGTACGTCGATGGGCGGAGAAAATCGCGAATAAGCGAGCGCAGAACCAAGCGAGCTTGCCTCTGCCGAGTGGGAGCGATTTATCAAAAAGAAAAGCCGGACGTTTGGGAGTTGCCGGAAGCGTGACCGGTCATATCGAAGAAACAACAGTCACCGAATCGCGACCGGAAGCCTTCACAAGGCCGACCTCCCGGAAGGCTTAAGCCCACGATGCGAAAAACAACGCACCTGCCCACCTCGACCACCGGCTGGCCACTTTTGCGGAAGAGCGTTACGACCTGCGCCACAACCTGCTGACGAGGCAGGCGGAATTCCGCCCCAAAGGACAGGATGCGGCCGCCTTCTTCCCCCTCACGGCACGCGACCTCAACTCCCTCTGCCTCTCCGCCCACGAGGCGGGCATCCCGTGTTGGGATCGCGATGTGTCACGTTTCGTGGACTCCGACCGACTGCTTGATTATCATCCCTTCCGCGATTATTTCGACCGCCTGCAGCCGTGGGACGGAGAAGACCGTCTCGACGCACTGGCACGGCGCGTGTCGGACCGTGCGCTGTGGGTACGCGGATTCCGCCGATGGATGCTGGCTGTGGCCGCGCAATGGATGAGGATGGGAGACGACCATGCCAACAGTATGGCTCCGGTATTGGTGAGCGGGCGGCAAGGATTGGGAAAGTCCACATTCTGCCGCAACCTCCTGCCACCCGAACTGTCCGCCTATTACACCGACAGCGTGGACGTGACGAATATCGCCCGCATGGAACAGTTTCTGGTGGAAATGGGACTGATTAACTTAGATGAGTTCGACCGCATCCCCGTCCGCCGCCATCCGGCCTTGAAGAACGTGATGCAGCTCACCGACCTGCACGTGCGCAAGGCTTACCGGCGCGACACGCTGCGCCTGCCACGCATCGCCTCCTTCATCGCCACGTCCAACAGCCACGAACTGCTTTCCGACCCTTCGGGCAGCCGCCGTTTCTTCTGCGTGGAGGTGGAGCGTCCCATAGACAGCACAAACATCGAACATGCCCAAATCTATGCCCAACTGAAGGGCATGCTCCTCGGCGGCGGGCGTTACTGGTTCACGGCGGAAGAAGAGGCGGAAATCCAACGTGCCAACGTGGCTTTCTACCGTACTTGCCCAGCGGAAGAGGCTTTTGCCCGCCACTTCCGTGCCGCCCGTCCGGGTGAAGAGGCCCTGTCCGTTTCCCTTCCCGAACTCATCGCCCTGTTGCGCAAGCGTCAGCCGGGCACGCTCACGGGCATCGGCATGCAGGAGTTCAGCCGTGCCCTCGTGGCCGCAGGCGTGGAACGGAGGCACACGGAAAAGGGTAACCGTTACCGGATCGTGCCGTTGGAAAATTTTATTTCTCAAAAAGGCCCTACGGGATTGCTCCATACACCTCAAAAGACTACCTTTACAATATCGTACCAACCCTTAAGCGCGGAACACAACCATGGGAAAGAAGATATTCAATGAAGACCGTTATGTAAACCCTTACACCGACTTCGGATTCAAGAAATTGTTTGGTATCGAGATGAATAAATACCTGATTCTCAGTTTTATCAATACTTTGCTGCATGGCAAGGAAAAAATAAAATCACTCACTTACCTCAACACCGAGCACCTCGGAATCAACGAGACTGACCGTCGAGCCGTATTCGATGTGTATTGCGAAAACGAAAAGGAAGAAAAGATCTTAGTGGAAATACAACGTTGAGAACAACAGTTTTTCAAAAAACAGAAGCCTATACTATTCCACGTTTCCCATACAAGAACAAGGGAAGAAAGGGAGCTGGGACTACCAGCTCAAAGCGGTCTACGTCATAGGCATCCTCAACTTCACCTTCGACCACAAGCATGACACATACTACCACCACGAGGTACAACTGACGGACAGGAAGACTCAGGAAGTGTTCTACGACAAGTTGGCTTTCATCTATCTCGAGATGCCGAAATTCAATAAAAAATATGACCGTTACGAGGTGGAAAAGCCTGAAAGTGTATCGGGATTGGCAAAACACCATTGCCACAGCTGAACACAAAACCATGGAACGAGGACTGAAACAAGGGGTGGAACAAGGGGTGAAGGAAGGGAAAAAAGAGGGAGAACTCCACAAAGCCTTGGAGATAGCTCAGCAAATGAAAGCCAATGGAATCTCTCTATCTGTCATTGCGCAATGCACCGGATTAGATGTCAATGAAATAGAACAGTTATAATTATTCCTAAAAAGAAATGTTAAACACAAACAACGTATAAAAAGAATGGAATCTTCACTATCATCTTGATAAAAATAAGAACCCATCAGAAGAGACGAATCTCAAAAACCTTATAGAAATATTTAAAGCTCATTAACAACCAATTACTATACATTCCATTCTTCCGACAAGCTTTCACGTCCTCGGTCGTAATCAAAATGCGATTTTTCAAATTTTTGGTACTTAGCCCCCCTGTACGCATAGTGACCATATCTTTTTTTATATACGAATAAGTAATCTTATGCTTATAAAAAAACCTCACCATCAAATCATAATCCGAAGCAATACGGTAAGCCAAGTCATAACAACCATAACGCCTATAACACTCACGGCGAACATAAAATGAAGGATGAGCCGGCATGAAACCGAAACGCAAAGCATTCGGTGTAAAAACACGGGAAGAATAATAACGTACACACTTGTCCAAGTCATTTGGATTCACAAAATGGATATCGCCAAAAACAGCATCCACATTCTTACGTTCAAACTCTGCTGCAATTGTAGCCAACACATCATCAGACGTATAAAAATCATCAGAATTCAATATGCCCACCACATCTCCCGTGGCGAGTTGTATCCCCTTATTCATTGCATCATAAAGGCCATTGTCCGGCTCTGATACCAATATATCCACTACATCCGTATAATGAGCCAAAAGCTCAAGCGTACCGTCCGTGCTCCCCCCGTCAACGACTATATATTCAATATCTCCATCAAAAACTTGTGCCGCCACGCTTTCGACAGTGTTCCTGACAGTAGCTACGCTGTTGTATGTAGTTGTAACAATCGAAAATTTCATATTTACACGATTCTCATACAAATTTAAGAAGTTTCTATATAATGACCAAACAAGTTTATCAAACAAGGCCAATAAAACAAACATAAAATTTGGACATAAAAAGAAAAACACTTAATTTAGTTTCCCAAATCAGCATCATCAAAATGGAAATGACATCGAAACGTGACAATACATTGGATTGTGCATGCGGAATTTTAATCATCCACATGATATTAGGACACATATTTCAATGGTCGCAACTTACTACCACCCATTTCTACCAATGGATGAATATACTTTATTTTTTTATGCCTTGGTTCTTTTTCAAGGCCGGGATATTTTATAAAAAAACACCTGTAAAAAAGGTGTTCTCCACAAGCTTTCACCGTTTGATTGTACCTTTTATTGCCTTGTCCCTCATCGGGCACGCTTTTTTATGTATAAGTTTGGTGCAAGAAGGAGGCCATACGTGGCAGGATTTTTTAATAAACCCAATGAAAGACATCCTTCTACTTGGGTCTACAACCGGTAATTTTCCACTTTGGTTCTTGCTAAGTTTATTTTTTACAAAAATATTGTACAGCCTATTAAACACCCAAATACCTCCTACCTATATTACGGGAATTTCCTGCTTAAGCTGTTTAGTTATATATTGGATCCATATTCAATATCCAACTTACCTACCTAACACAGTTTGCGGCCTTTTCTTCTTTTCCATAGGATACCAACTCCAAGAGTTGCAATACAAAAGAATTATATTCTTTCTTTCTGCACTTATTTACATTTCTACTTTGATTCTTACACCTTCATTTGTCGATATGAGAAGTAACCTCCTGCTCTCCGGCTATTATCAGATATGGCTCATAGGGGCTATTGCAGGTTGCATTACGTTAAATAATATATGCAGCTCAGCAAAAAAACACCTACCGCCAATACTCTGTACCATTGGCTACCATTCCATCCTTTTCTACATATCCCATTGGATTTTTCTAATCATAACCAAGGTATTTATTACCTATTTCTCTGGTTTCCAAAATCATCCATGGATTGATTTCACAGCCTTTATATGTGGGACAATTATAAGGTGCAGCTTCATTTATAAATTTAAAGATAATAAAATAATCCGGTTCGTATCCGGTTCTTAATATTATGAAATATACAATTGCCATACCTGCATACAAAAGTGATTTTCTGAAAGAATGTATCGAAAGTATTTTAAACCAAACCTTTCAGGATTTTGAACTCATCATCATAGACGACGCATCTCCTTACCCCATTCGAGAAATTATATCCCAATTCAATGACCCACGTATTTCATATTACCGAAACAAAACGAATTCCGGTGCAATCAATGTGGTAGACAATTGGAATAAATGCCTCTCGCTCGCCCAAGGAGAGTATTTCTGCCTAATGGGGGATGATGACATTATGGGCTGTGAATACTTGGCCGAAATAAACAAACTAATCCAACAATTTCCGACCGTTTGCGTATTTCACGGACGCACCATGGAAATCAACGAACATTCACAAAGAACGCTTCTTTACCAAGCCTGGCCTATACAACAAAGCGTATATGACCTGATTTGGCACAGAATAGCCCGTCTAAGAGTAACTTTCATTTCAGATTTCACTTTCAAGACCAAAAAATTGAGAGACATCGGAGGTTTCCATAAATTACCTCTGGCATGGGGTTCTGATGATATTACCGTTTATAAAGCAGCAATCCAGAATGGAATTGCCGCCACCAATAAAGTGGTCTTCTACTACAGAAGACATAGCACAAGTATCACTTCATCTGGAACCACAGCAATCAAACTTCAGGCTATTCAACAAGAATTTCAGTGGTTAGACAATTTTACGAAATCTGCCCATCCTTCAAACGAAGTTGATAGCATGCTATGCCAAATGACAAGCATCCATTTAAAACAACACGTTGAGTATCGAAAATCTTTAGAGGTATGCCAAGCTTGGCGGAAAAAAAAATACAACATGCTATTTCAACTATGGTGGAAAAGAAAACAATACTCAATTACCCTTACCACTATCCTGAAAGGAATTTTAATGGCTCTTGGCAACAAGAATCAAAGGTAGCACTTTATCGTATCTAATCTTGTTTTATAACAGAAACGTTCCTTCACGAAGCGAATGCCTTCTTCTATCTCGCCCTGGTCTACCGGACACTCGTACAGCTTCAAACACGTCTGAGTCACAGATTCCATATCTTCAATATCCACCTGCACTCCCATTTCTCCGGCCGCATCCTTCAGCCCACCTCTTCCACTATGTATCAAACAGCAACCAGCCGTAAGTGCTTCAATTGCTGCAATCCCAAAACCCTCGTAAGTGGAAAGCATAAAATAAAATTTGGACTCCATCATCAATCTTATCTTCAATTCTTCTGAAATAGCCCCCAAATAAGTAACTGAACCATCATCCAAGCCCAAACGTTTAATTTGCTCCAAAATATACCGGCTGCCCTCCCCCGGCGAACCAGCTAGCACAAAACGAGCCTGAGGATGCCGTTCGTGGATTTCTTTGAAAACCATAACGGCCTTATCTATTCCTTTCCGAAAAACATTATCTATATTTTGCATCCATGCCACCAGTAGATATTGCTCTTCCTTTTTTGGTGTATCTCCCATATAAAGAAAACGTTCGAAATCCACCACATGATAACATAGCGTACAATTGGATGGCATTTTTCCTCCATATAACTGAGCCACATTGCGACAATCCATAGAAGAAACAATAAACGACCTGTCCGACAACAAGTTACACAACTTAAAAAAAAGAGCTTGCACATACCTTTGAAAAGGTGTAGCAAAAGAAGGCTCCAAATAATCGATCCCCCCTGTAAAATAAGCTTTCTTCCCCAATAATTTTGCCCATAACGCTGCAAAAAAACCATATCTATAGAAATAGACAAAAGCAATAGAATAACGCCAAAAACGAACAAAATCCCAACAGGATTTGCTCAAACGTACCCTGTAGCCCAAATCCCTCAGAATCATAATATCATTCCTATAATAACTTTGAATGGAAAACATCTTCTTGGTCTTCACACTTGAATAAAATAATACCGTTTTCTTATTGTCTTTCTTCATCATATAATAGATTTCTTAATTTACCTTTTACCGCCTCATATTCATATAAATCCAAAAAATACTGTCGTGCAACCGGATTATACCCAGTTACGAAATCCATAGAATTGATTGCCTGAATAAATTCAGAAGCATCTGTACAAATTTTACCATATTGCCCCACATCTGAATATCCTTCAAAGGCTTCCTTCGTTCCCACAACTGTTTTTCCGTACATCATGGCTTCCGCCACCTTGACTTTCATTCCTGCACCTTTAAATATAGGTGCTATTACAAAATCAGCCTTTTCATAATAACTTTCCACATCGTCCACAGTTCCTACGATTTTGAAATTATCCCTTTCAAGATGCTTTTCTGCCTCAAACCCCTTACCTACGATTTCGTATACCACATGTGGCGTAAAAGGAGCCACATATTGAGCAAACCACTCTACGGCATGTTTATTTGCATAAAAATTGCTACCTACAAACAGTCCCTTGAACATAGTCCCATCTTTTGTACCTTGTCCACTGTACTTACCCTGGCACTCATCACGCAAGACAATGGGAATTATTGTATCTGCCTCCCTTCCATAAATCCGTTTAAGTTCTCTCCGTTCGCGTTCATTCAATACAATCGTTTTGTCAGCACATCCCACTATACGCCGTTCACTTAGCCAAGTTACCCATAATGTTAAAAACAAATGTAACTGATATCCAGTTTTCAATTGTGAAGAAATAAAATTATACTCGATATTATTAAACAGCACACAGACTTTTATTCCCGGGCAAATCCTCTTTAGCTTCATGGCCAATTTTCCGAAATTGGAGCTAGCCAGAAAAACCCAATTATATGTTCCTGTTTTCACTTTAGAAATAACATCTTCGGCCACATCTTCATCCATCCCATTAAGATATCCATTCAACGTATTTCTCAAATTTCTCCAACGGGACATTTCCAATGGGAACAGACACAATTCCACTTCACAGAAGATTTCCTTCAGAATGGCCAACACCGTTTCATTGAACTTGCCTCCACCAAAGTTTCCTGTAGTTCTAAAATTCACATACAAACATTTCCCAAATACCATAAACCGAGAGTCTATTTATAAAACAAATTTTTATATCGATTAAACGTCCCTCTCCGTTGTTCTTCTTCCTCATAGTTAAGCAACAGAAAGTTATCATAACGATAAAACACTGTATTATACTTCAGCCCAAAGCGTAAGGTTGAATATAAAAACAAACATCCCAATGTCATATAACGTACTTTTTTCAAAGATACGCTTTTTATTATAATCGACCATATATATATATAACAAAACATATATAATAAGGATAGACGCTCTATAAAGATACTGAAAGGCCAAAACAGATTAATCCATATCAAATAAACAATAAAACTATTAATGAAAATCTTTCCCCTTTCCACGTGCTCTTTCAAGTCTGTCCAAAACACAAAAACCAATAATGAAGTAATTAACCGTTCTATACTTCCTATAGAAACTCCTGCTTCACGCGTTATAGATGAATTTGTGTAAATTTCAGCTACGACCTCTGCCTTTCCACCGACCCATCCGGCCACCAAGGTGATTAAATCCCCCAATAAGTTTATCTTAAAAAAATAAACCGCATTTAATAATAAGACCAAAATGATATAAACACTTCGCCCTATAGGTATACGAAACAGCCAATAAGATAAAATATAGAATATGGCTGAAAAATGAAATGTAAGCCCTAAAAGATTCAAAGCCATGAACGGAATGATTTTCTTTTGTTCCACATATTGAAGAGAGTAAAGAAACAAAACAATAGACTTCATGTTACGCTGGAGATTGATTTCCGCATTACAATACACATAGACAAACAACAACATGGCCAAAGCATAATTCGGACAAAAACGTTGGATAAATCGGTCTACCAAAAGTACATCTATGAATACCGAAAAGAAAACAAACATAAAATAATTAAAGCCGAAACTTTTCATTAATGCCAAGTATACCAGAAAACCTTTTTCCATGACACCTTTATTCTCGCTTTCCCTAAATAATAATTCATTAATAAATGAAGAATCAATCACAGAAGGAAAGCTTTCATAAATATCATAATATGCTGTCCAATCCCAACCGATAAAGCCTCTTCCACCAAAGAAGAAAACAAATAAGAAACAACACATTATCCTCGAATACCCGCGTCCTATCCTATTCTCACACAGCATCAATAAAAGATATGCAAATAATAAACATATATATGGCAATGAATAAACGAAAGAAATTGATTCCATTATTATGATTACATTTATAAATGTGTCACATCCTTATTGTTCAATCCCCAATATTACTTATACTATACATATCCTCTACTGCAGCATAAGCACACTTCTTACATATATCCTGATACTCCCTTTCCACATCATAACACTCATAAAAAGAATTTTCACGAATAGCTTTCTTTTCATTATCAGAAAGATGATAAAGGTAATCTGTAGCCATCCAATCTGTGTCCATATGTGAAAACAAAACCTGAAACCATGTAACCGACGCAATATATCGTCCCAATCCATATGAAAGATGAATTCCGTCCCGTGTCACCCCTCCGGTCTGAGGAAGATTGGAATGACGAGCATTCTGTATGGCTGTCCCTACTGGTATCACAATATCAATTCCATCATAAAACACCTGTTTTTTTGTAGCAATAGAAATTCTACGCCATAAGATGTCGGCTTTCTTATCATTACCTTCATAATGGCTCCAAGGCATTTGCCATACAAAAGACAAATTCGGATTTATACACACAGACTTTATGCCTTTTATCAGATTTCTTAAATAAGGATTATAACTTGAATAGTCAACCGCCAAATCACTTTGTTGCTGTAATACGACAACATCCCAATTTTGCGCGAGTATCTCATGCAGGGGAGCTTCCACAACTGGCATTTGAAGTTTTCCGGCTTTTAATGATAATTTAACAACCGAATTAATGTCAAACAAATCATTCCATGTTTGTAAAGAAGCCGCAGCCCGTGCTCCCATATATACACAAACCTTTTCCCCATCTATATCCGAATCGGCTAAAAAAACAGGCAAATAAGAAGTTGCATCATCCGTATAACTATTTCCTAAAGCCAACACCCTCATAGTATCTTTAAGCACTGGCCATGGATTATCCATATGTGAATCAACCTCCATCCGAGCATCCTCATTAGAACAACCGATCGTACAAATGGGAGAAAAACAGAAAACCATAATAAATACCAGTTTACTCATATTCAATTACATCATTTTGAAAGTCCCTATAACATCCTTCTTTTTTTAATACTACACTCCTATCCTGTCCAATAACAGAATGAGAAGGTAAATCTAAATAAGAACTATTTAGTATAGAAGAGGCGGACACCGTACAATAATCAGGAGTACGAGTGTTTTTCAAAACACAACATTTCATTCCTAACCAATTTCCTCTGCCAATTTTCACTTTACCATAACCTTTATTCGACTTTCCATCCTTACAAAAAACCATCTTATGAAAATCAGTATCCATTACAATGCAATCCCATCCTATATGCACATCCCGACCAAAACGAACTCCACAATAAGACACCAGTTTGAACGAAGCAGAAGCATAAAACCTCTTACCAAAATATACACATCCTGTAGAAGATATAGAAATGGCTGAAGCATTACCTATATAGCATTTCCCTTCAAAAACAACTTCACCGTCACATTCCCACGCTACACCGCTATTGGAATAAATCGACACTGTGTCTTTTCCCAAGATTATCATACCTGTACATATGTCTTCTGATTCTATACGCACTCTCCCCCCACATCTCAGCAATCTAGGCTTATACAATAATATCGGTAACCTTATAGCTTGCCTCAATGGCAAATAATGAAAATTAAAATATATAGACCATGGCAACGAATGAAGAATCCACCGACTATGCCACATTCTATGTATAAATCCAACTCCCTTCATAACCACATTTTTAAACTATATTTCGATATAAACGCCAAAACAACCGAATTCTTCAAAAAAAATAATTGTACAAATATCACATATACTCCCATTATCACTCCTCCCACAAATACTTGCCACCATACCTCATTTTCCCAAAAGCAATATACCATATACAAAAAAGGAACGAGCAATATATATCCTTTCAAGACTCCTAAAAAACGTCGCAAAGGAAAATGTACTTTAAATTCTTTCGACATAAATTTCTGGGAAAGCACCAATATTAAAGTTTCAGACAACAACCAACATACAGAAGCCCCTACACCTTGCCATCTCGGAACCAATAATACATTTAAAGAAATTCCTAATAATGCTCCTATAAAAGAATTTTTTAAAATAACTTTATCTTCTTTCAAAGGCATCAGTGCCTGCATGACCAAAATTTGTTCATACCCTATAATCAATATCAAAGGAGCCACTATTTGTAATAAAAAAACTGCACCTTCATATTCTTTTCCCGAAATCAAATAAACAATAGGTCTTGCCATTACCACAGTAAAAATCACCAATGGTACAGATATACAAAATAACACGTCTACAGATTTATACAACAAGCTTTTAAACTCATCCATTTTTCCTGATTCAATCAATAAACTCATTCGAGGCAGCATAACTCCAGTAAAAGCAGAAAAAAGAGCCAATATAATATTAAACAACTTTACAGATGTAGAATAATAACCAACCTGCATATCACCAGAAACAAAACCAAGAAAAGTTACATTAAATGAAGTATACATAGAAGTCAGCAATAAATATACTCCAAGCATAAAAAAGGGCTTCACATACTTTTTAAGGAGTAATTTCTGAAAAGAAATATGCACAAACTGTCTTGAATGCCAAAAATTAATGACTGCATTGACCACCACAAGCATAGAGGTCAAAAAGAAATAAACGACATAATCTGTTGCAGAACGAACAAATATGAAAACCAACAAAAGATACAAAAACCTGACCGAAATAGAACGAATCGTAATATAACGAAAATCTTCAAGCCCTTTATAAAGCCATTCTACTAAGAATACATTAAAAAAGAGTTTCAATATTCCTACATACAGCAAATCTTTATAAGAAGAAAGATAAGGTACAAAAAAAGTGGCACACAAAAGCAGAACCACAGCTATACAAGTGACTAAAAAATTAAGCAAAAACAAATTAGAAAATGAAGAGGTCAACTGTTGCCTGTCGTTCCTATGAGCAGCAATCTCACGAATCCCCATAATAGAGACCCCCATCATAGAGAACAATATGAAATAATTTACAATAACCGTTATTCTCAACCCCTAACACACGTGAAACATAAGGGAAAAGAATAAATGGGAATATATAGTTCGCAGTAGCCAGAATGCTACTATATAAGAAGTTTTTCTTTACGCTTGGCATCTATCCATTCCCTCTTTTTAATCGCCCCCATATTTCCCTTCCCACGAGAATCCACATTGATGCCAAAACTCCTCCCATAATGAAACTTAAAAGAATTGTGAGCAAACGTCCTATACCGGTAGTTTTTAATGGAACAGACACTGGATCTATAACCACAAAAGCCGGTTTCACTTCTTGAATTTTAGCCTTTGCCAATTCTTTCTTCTGCTTCAGTTGAGTGTATACCTGAGCAGCTAAAGCCACATCAGACTCCAATTTTTCTTGTTTCCCTTTCACACGCTGTAATACAGCCAACATATTGCTATCCACATTATCGGCATAAGCATTTAAAGAGTTTTTATATTTAGTTTCAGCCTCATCCGACATTTTATCAAAATAATCATAGTCCAATTTTGCTTTTGTTGTCCGATATCTAGTTATATAACTTTGAAGTCTCTTTCCCACAGTATCAGTAAGAATGGCAGAAACATAGGGATCCGGAGTCGTTGAGGATACGATAATAAGTCCTGTTTTATCATCTACATCCACACTTATACTGTTCTTCAACATACTAATAAAAGCGTCTTCCTTATCTGATATCAGAATAAAAGATTCTGTCTCAAACTCTTTATTTCCTAATCCTTCTATATTTTTTTTCTTTTTCAAAGAAGCCAACACTCTCCCTATCCCCTGTTGCAGTCTATCCAACCACCCTCTTTCCTTATTTTTATAGAAAGTTCTTAAGCTGACAGTATCAGTTTTTTCTAATGTTCGAACTGGAATATCAATAAGCTTCATCAAAAAAGACTTTGATGCAACTATATTAGGATAAATCATGATATTTACAGCTTCCGAAGAACTTCCGAAATCAAATGACAAGCCAACCATATCTGCAATAGAAGAAAGGCTTCCTTCTTCACTTGCGCCTAATTCCGGAGATAATACAAGTTCAGCTCTATAAGTCTTTTCACGCCCGAATGCTATAATCCCTCCCAAAACAGCAAACCCCAAAGCAAAAAATAAAATGAAACGAAAAGAATTTTTCAACTTTGGGATAAAGTCCCAAATATCAACATCTATTTTTCCTGTATTGATATTATTATTTCCATTTTGAGTAGTAGCCATACCTTATCTTGTATTTATAATAAGCCTATGCAATCATTTAAATATATTCACTAACGTAGCAATCATCGTAGCAATCGAAGCCGTTGAGGTCCCGATAGTCATCATTTCCGCAGTACTCATTTTAGCCCTCTGAGGTTTAGAAGGCACTACTATTTCACAACCAGGCTGGATAGACTTCGAAGAACGACGACCAAGCTGCTCTACCGCACCATTCATATACACCGCATAGACACGGGACTTGTGTGCACGATCCGCATAGCCGCCGGCACGCTTGATGTAATACTTCAAAGACTTACCCTTCTCATAGTTTATGGAAATCGGATACATCACATCACCACTGATTTTTACCGTATTGGAGAACTGTGGAATTTGCAACTCATCTCCTTCACGCAAAAGAACGTCGTCCACACTTCCGGGATTTCTCATCGCCTTTTCAAGATTGATGGCCACGGGATAAGTATCTCCCAAATCCAATTTCAGATTCTGGATGGAATCAGCCCGTGCCATGTCAAATGTCTTTTCCGAGCGCATACTCTCCTCATATAATTGGATCTGTGCAGCCTTCATGGCTACCTCCCGTTGTTTTTTCTCTTCATCCGTCAATTTACGTTGCAACCGCGCACCTTTTGCATAAGCCAAAGAAGACAGACCTCCGGCCGCTTTCACCAAGTCGCTCAAACGATAGTTTTTGTTATCCATCGCATAGCTACCGGAAAAGTTCACCTCTCCGCTTATCTTTACATTGCGCTGTTCCGAATAAGCCGGACTTTTACGCACAAACACCTCATCGTACGGCTGGAGATGAAAGTCTTGGCCGTCGCCCATTACCAAACCGTCACGGAGAGAAAAGCTATGGGTCTCAGACAGTTTTTCATCATCGGTCACCGCATCCGGATTCTTAATTCGGCGGAACACATCGACTTTTGCCATGGAAGCCGCTTCCGTAAATCCCCCGGCCTGAAGCACAAGGTCTTCTATCGTCGTATTGTCCGCATACTGGTATACTCCGGGGAAGTTCACCTCGCCGTCAATCGTCAACGTACGCTCCCCTTTCATATCCAACGAACTCGGGATAAACAAAATATCATTCTTACGTAAAGGAATATCGGCTACCGTCCCGTCCATGATTCCTTCCACATCCACAGACAAAGCTTCCATCGTCAGGTCTTCCTTTTGACGGTGCATTACAGCCCGTTTAAGGAAAGCATCTTCACGCAACCCGTCGGCCGCTTTAATCAACTGACGTACAGTCTTGATACTCCCGTCCATCTGATACTGTCCGGGGTGGAACACAGCCCCGCGTATTTCTGCCATATTGGAAAAACGGGGAATAATCGAATCGACATACAAAGAATCTCCGTCTTTCAACAAGAAGCCATTCATCTCGAACTCACCCACCGTGTACACGGAATACTCACGTCCGCTTTTACGTATCAGCCGCACATTATCCGTATAAGCGTCTCCGGCAAATCCTCCGGCATAATCCAAAATACGGGAAACGCTTTCGTCTTCTTTCATTTCATAAAACATAGGACGCTTCACCTTACCTCGTATATTCACCAAGCATTCGTACGGCCCTACCACAATCACATCGTTATCCGCCAAACGGATATCGCCCTTTGTATTCCCGTTCAGGATGTAATCGTAGACGTCGATGGTTGAAACCACACGTCCCTGACGGAATACTTTTATATCGCGAAGTGTTCCGATCTCGCTAATTCCCCCGGCCGCATATAAGGCATTGAAAGCCGACGAAAGCGCACTCAATGTGTAAGTTCCGGGCACCATCACCTCACCCATCACTTGCACCTGTATCGAACGAGTTTCTCCGACAGTCAGGGTAATATTCGAATTAGAATAAAAACGTCCTAACTGCTTTTTTACATAGTCATTGGCTTCCTTCACAGTCATTCCGGCTAATGTCAAAGGCCCGACTCCCTCTATTGTCACCGTTCCGTCGGGCGACACCGTCCCCTCGAAAGTAGTCTGTGAAGCCCCCCAGACGTCTATAATTACAGCATCACCGGCTCCCAGGCGATAGTTTGCCGGAGTCGGTATATTCATGCTCGGTTCGAAAGTCAACATTTCATTATTGAAAATATTGCGCCCGAACACCTGACGGTCGTCTTCCTTAAAATAATTACGATAATAAATCAACGAGTCTATATCCATAAACCCTATCTCTTCGTTGAGTTGTTGGTTCTTCAACGTTTTATCCTCCCCGTCCTTTATTTCACGTTGCGAACGAATCATATAACCATTCCGTTTCTGGCGTTCATCCAGTGTCTTTTCTTTGTTGGTCCTCAAGCGAGAAGTACCGCTTTTAGCTTGCGTCGTCCCCGTCAAATCCAAGGCTCCGGGCTGTTTTTGTTCTGCTTCATATTTGTTCCGGATACGCCGCAACTGGTCTACCGTCACACCCTTTTGAAGCAATTGGGAAACAATATACTGTTGGTCTTTCCCCTTCTCTTGCTGTTCCATGACATAACGTACGACCTGATCGTCCGACATGGACTGGGAAAAAATAAATTGAAACCAAAAACACGCCAAACATGCCAGCAATATTCTCCTTGCCATATACATCAGAATTTCTTTCCTTTCAAAATAAAACTTATCGTAGTAAAAATGATTTTCACATCCAACCATAACGAACGTTGCTGCAAATATTCCAAATCCATCTGCAAGCGAATCAGCATTTTCTG
>OHMO01000646.1_pt1 | contig 16273 bp, 7 predicted proteins | sample 1569321 | NCBI WGS metagenome assembly OHMO01 (sample SAMEA3879504, study PRJEB24766) | human gut metagenome | biome: human-associated habitat; feature: feces | place: USA | collected 1985/1987
TGTCTCCAAAGTAAAGATTGCCGTAGGCTACACTTTGTTGCTGGCGGTATTGTTTTTTTCCTTGTTCTTCGTACACCGGGAGATGGAGAACCTTATTCTTACCGATGACCGCGATGTACAATGGACAGACAGCGTACTAGCTTTGATACGCGAGAAGGATACCAATACGATAAGAATGCTGCGTACGCTGAGTGAGGCGAATGACAGCATGGTATCCACCAGTGACATTGAGCAGATAATTGCCCAGCAGGACTCAGTAGTGACCCAGCAACGTGTGCAGCACCGTATCATTACACATCGGGATACCGTCGTGACACGCCCTCGGAAGAAGGGTTTTTTCCGTCGTTTGGGTGAAGTGTTTGTCCCCCCAAAGAAAGATACGGCTATCCAGGTAAAGACCTCCCTCGAATTTGCGACGGATACGGTGATTGAACCTTATAATCCGGCCGATTCTTTGCATGAGAAACTGCGTGCTGTGGCCCAGCAGAAAAAAGCTGTAAACACTGTTATACAACGACGTAAACGCTATCTGCAACGCTTGGACCATATGCTGACCGCTCGTATTGACAGTTTGCTGAAAGATTATGAGACGGAAACTCTGCTGCGTGCACGGACGGAAGCCGAGTATCAACAGGCGGTCCGACGCCGTTCGGCCAAGATTATCAGTGGCATTGCCGTAGGTGCGGTATTGCTTTCCGTTTTTTTCCTTATTATCATCGGCCGCGACATAACCCGAAGCAACCGGTACCGCCGTGAGTTGGAAGAGGCTCGCCGTCGTGCCGAAGATTTACTTGCTGTCCGTGAAAAACTGATGCTTGCCATTACCCATGATTTCAAAGCCCCGCTCGGTTCTATCATGGGCTATGCCGATTTGCTTTCCCGTCTGACGGTGGATGAGCGCCAGCGGTTCTATCTGGACAACATGAAAACCTCATCGGAGCATTTGCTGAAGCTGGTCGTTGATTTGCTCGACTTCCATCGTCTTGATTTGAACAAGGCTGAAGTCAACCGGGTCACTTTTCATCCTTCCCGCCTGCTTGAAGAGATACACGTAAGTTTTGAACCGCTTACGGCTGCCAAAGGGCTGGAGCTTCATTGCGACATTGCCCCGGAGCTGGACGGTACCTATATTTGTGACCCCTTGCGTCTGCGTCAGATTATCAACAATTTGCTGTCCAATGCCGTGAAGTTTACGGACCAAGGCGGTATTACCATGACTGCCCGTTACGAGGACCGTCGACTGGTAGTTGCCATTGCTGATACGGGTAGAGGTATGGAGCCTGCTGACCGTGAGCGTATCTTCCAGGAATTCACCCGATTACCGGGTGCTCAGGGTAAAGAAGGGTTCGGACTCGGACTTTCCATCGTCCGTATGTTGGTACAGTTACTTGAAGGTACGATTGATGTAGACAGTGTACCAGGTAAGGGAAGCACTTTCACGATATATATTCCTATCTATCCCGTAAGGAGCGAAAGGCGTAGAATGAAGGATGAAGAATTGGGCTGTGTTGTCACGCCGGAGGGCAATTCTTCATTCTCCGTTCCTTGTTCTTCATTGAAGAATGTCCTCCTTATCGATGATGACCGTATTCAACTTACCCTTACTGCCGCCATGCTTCAGCAGAGTGGTATAAATTCTGTTTCTTGTTTACAACTGGATGAATTGCTGGATGCCTTGCGCACTGCAACCTTTGATGTTCTGCTTACTGATGTGCAGATGCCTGCTATTAATGGTTTTGATTTACTGAAACTGCTGCGTGCTTCGAACATACCGCAGGCACAGTCTGTTCCGGTGATTGCTGTCACTGCTCGCAGTGACATGCAGCGTGAGGAATTTACGGCGCATGGCTTTGCCGGATGCCTGCATAAGCCGTTTACCGTCAGTGAATTGCTGCATGAATTGAATGTGGAGGACAAAGGGAAGGAGGTTACGGAAGCTTCGGCTTGCCCGGGGTATAAATTCTCTTCGCTCACCGTTTTTTCGGTCGATGACCCCGAGGCCGCAAAGTCCATTCTGGAAAGTTTTGTGGCTGAAACCCGTCTCAATGCGGAGCGTTTGCAGAAGGCTGTGGAGAATGAGGATGTGGACGAGATGGCTGCTGTCTCCCACAAAATGATTCCCCTCTTTACGTTGATTGGAGCTACGGAACTGGTTGCATTGCTGAAACTGTTGGAAACTTCGCATGGAGTGCCTTTTACCGGAGAGTTGAAAGAGCACGCCCTTGCCGCCCTCGTTTTGATAGAGGATGTCATTACTCAGGCAACAGCTTTTCCGTAATGGGGGAACAGAGAAGAATACATGATTTTTCTCTATCGGGAACCAAATGTCGAAAGAAATTGTTTACTTTGTAGGACTTTTAAATACGATGAAAGATTGACGTTCCGATGAGAAGAAAATGGTTGAGAATAGCACTGTGGGTGCTGCTTACTCCTATTATACTGTTTATAATATTGATGATACTGCTCTATGTGCCTCCCGTACAGAATTTGATACGGAAGCAGGCTACAGCAATTGCATCAGATGCTACGGGTATGGACATATCTGTGGAGCGGATTGACCTTCGCTTTCCTTTGAATTTGTTGGTTCGCGGTGTATTGGTGGTACAGCCTGCCGACAGTGCTGTTGAGGTGCAGCATCCCGATACTTTGCTGAATCTTGGAAGTTTGAACGTGCGGGTGCAGGCATGGCCTTTACTCAAAGGGAAAGTGGAGGTGGATGACATTACCCTGAAACAAGTTGCTGTTAACTCTTCCAATTTAATGGAAGGTATGTGCATCAAAGGGGTACTGGGGCATTTCTTTTTCGAAAGCCATGGCATAGACCTTACAAAAGAAGATGCTATTCTCAATAATATAGAATTGAGCGATACCCATGTGCAGGTAATGCTTGCAGATACCACTGAGACTTCCAAGGACACTACTGACACTGCGTTAAACTGGAAAGTCACACTCCATACCCTGAAGTTGAAGAACGTCTCGGTCGATTTACAGATGCCATTGGACTCCATGGGGCTGAAAGCCCATATCGGAAATGCTGAGATTGCGGACGCTGCTGCCGACCTGAAACACCAGTTCTATGGCTGGAGAAAATTCCTGCTGACTGGAACTTCTGTCAATTATGATACCGGCGGCCCGGGGAGTGCGATAGGTTTCGACCCCTCGCACATTGCTCTTCACGACATTCGTATGGGCATTGATTCTGTGATGTACTACGGTAGAGATATGAATGCCGTTATCCGGGAATTTTCCATGTATGAGCGTTCCGGTTTGAGTGTAACTTCCCTGACCGGGCGGTTGTTTGCCGACTCTACCGTTATCCGTATCCCTTCTTTGAAGTTGCTGACACCTCATAGTGAGATGAATCTTACGGCACAGACTTACTGGGAACTGATAAATATACCTACCACCGGCCGTTTGACAGCCCGTTTCAATGCCCGTATCGGCAAACAGGATGTACTGCTTTTTGCCGGTGGCCTGCCGGAAACTTTCAAGGAAGCCTATCCGTTCCGTCCGTTGGTGATTCATGCCGGTACGGAAGGAAACCTGAAGCAGATGCAGATTTCCCGTTTTACGGCTGAGCTGCCCGGAGCCTTTTCGTTGAGTGGGGGAGGAGAATTCTGGAACCTGGCCGACAGTGTGAAACGCAATGGAAACATGGACTTCGAGATGCATACGCAGAACTTGAACTTCCTGACCGGACTAGCTGACATTGCTCCCGATGGCTCCGTCATCGTGCCGGACAGTATGCACCTTGCGGCACGTGTCGGTATGGAGGGGGCGCAGTGCACTGCCGCCCTGAAACTGCAGGAGAAGGAAGGCGCCTTGAATCTGGATGCCGCCTATAATCTTGCTACGGAAGCCTACCATGCCGACCTTGCCATCAACAACTTGCAGGTGCATCACTTCCTGCCCAAGGACTCTATTTATACTCTTACGGTAAAGATGTCCGCTAAGGGACAAGGGGTGGATGTGGCATCACGAAAGACTGTGGCTGCTTTGAATGCCTCCTTGGAAAAACTACAGTATGGCCATTGGGACATTTCCGGTGTGGATGTGCATGCCGGACTCAAGTCATCCGTTGCTACTGTCCGTCTTGCCAGCGATAATGTTCTTCTCAAGATGCAGGGAAATGCAGATATGCGTCTTGACCGCAGCTATCTGGATGGCGCTTTGGATTTGAATGTGGAAGAGGTGAATCTGCACAAGCTGGGGTTGGTGCCCCGACCGTTGAAACACCCATTTGCCTTTACAATGGGAGCGGAGGCACGTCATGATTCTCTCGAGTTGAGGCTTGATGCCGGTGACTTGAATCTGCGTTTCCGCGCTCATAGCACGTTGAAGAAGTTGATGGAACAGTCGGATAAATTTGTCTCTATCCTGACAAAGCAGATTGATGAACGGCGTTTGGACCATGCCGCTTTGCGACAAGTCCTTCCTTCAGCCGGCATGCATCTGGAAGCCGGTAACCAGAATCCCGTCAGCTATTTCCTGGCTGCAAAGGGTATTTCCTATAATGATTTCAAACTGAGCTTCGGATTTACTCCGCAAGTCGGCATCAATGGGCGTACAGCTGTTCACGGATTGCGCATGGACTCCTTGCAGCTCGATACAATATTTTTTACAGTAAAGCAGGATACTGCCCGCATGAAGTTGCAAGGTGGTGTCATAAACGGCCCCAAGAACCCGCAGTTTGTGTTCCGCAGTACACTGACGGGTGAAGTCCGTAATGAAGATGCGGAGCTGACTGTGGATTATGTGGATGGAAAAGGGCAGACCGGTGTGCTGTTCGGTATTAACGCCCGTCCGTTGACCGAAGGACATGGTCGCGGTGATGGTGTGCTGCTGAACCTTATTCCTGCCGAGCCGATTATCGCTTTCCGTAAATTCCACTTTGCGGACAATAGTAACTGGATTTATCTGCATAAGAATATGCGCGTCTATGCCAATATTGATATGGACAGCGACGATGGTCTGTGTTTCCGTATGCAATCCGACAAGAATGATACCCTTTCCTTGCAGAATATAAACGTAGAACTGAGCCGATTGCGCCTGGATGAACTTACGGAGGTACTTCCTTATATGCCTCGGCTTACGGGATTGTTCTCCGCCGAAGCAAATTATATACAGACTGCCACTTCCCTGCAGGTGTCCGCCGAAGCCAATGTAGAGAAACTGACCTACGAACGCCAACCGGTTGGAGATATAGGTCTGGGGGCTACCTGGTTGCCGGGCGACAAGAATACGCACTATTTGAATACCTATTTTACACATGATAACGAAGAAGTGATGACCGCCGACGGTATCTTGACGCAGAAGAACGGAAAGGATACTCTGGAAGTGTCCACTCGTTTCGAGCATTTCCCATTGAAGATGGCCAATGCATTCATCCCTGACCAAATGGTGGCCTTTACCGGAGATATTGATGGAGGGCTTTATATTTACGGTTCGCTGGATAAGCCTCAAATGCATGGTGATATTGTTTTGGACAGTGTGTCTGTCTATGCACGCCAGGCGGGAGCACGTTACTGGTTCGACAACCGTCCGGTGCAGATAAAGGACAATCAGTTGATATTCGATAAGTTTGCCATTTATACCACCAGCAAGAATCCGTTTACGATTGACGGTAAGGTTGATTTCCGGAATATGGAGCGTCCTACTGCCAACCTCAATCTGCTGGCAGAGAACTATACGTTGCTGGATGCACCGCGTACTCGCGAAAGTCTGGTATATGGAAAGGTGTTCGTTGACTTGCATGCCACGGTGAAGGGACCGCTTGACGGGCTCACGATGCGTGGAAACATGAATCTGCTGGGCAATACCAACGTAACCTACGTGTTGACCGATTCCCCTTTAACGGTGGAAGACCGTCTCAGTGGGCTGGTTACCTTTACCTCATTCACCGATACGACGTCGGTAAAGGCGGATGAAGTTCCTGCCATGTCGTTGGGAGGATTGGAAATGTATATGTCCGTCCATATTGACGATGCTGTCCGTCTTCGTGCCGACTTGAGTCCCGACCGCAGCAAATACATCGAACTGGAAGGTGGCGGTGATTTGAATATGCAGTATACTCCCCAAGGGGATATGAGCCTTACCGGACGCTATACCCTTTCGGGTGGCGTCATGAAATATTCGCTGCCTATCATCCCCTTGAAGGAGTTTCAGTTCAATCCCGGCAGTTATGTGGATTGGCGAGGGAATATTATGAATCCTACGCTAAGCCTAAAGGCTACGGAACGTATGCGTGCTTCTGTGGCCGACGGTGACGGGGACGGTTCGCGCATGGTGAACTTCGATGTTTCCATTTCCATCAAGAACAGGCTTGACGCTCCCGATCTTATATTCGATATTTCGGCGCCCGAAGATGGTACAGTAGAGAATGAGCTGCAGGCAATGGGGGCAGAAGAGCGTAGTAAGCAGGCTATTGCGATGCTTGCTACGGGTATTTACTTGAATAGCGGCGCCAAAGGAGGAGGTTTGTCAATGGGAGCCGCCTTGAACTCAGTGCTTCAGAGCCAGATAAACTCCTTGGCGGGAGGTATAAAAGGTGCCAATATCAGTGTAGGTGTGGAAGACCGTACCTCTGCTGAAACGGGCGACACGCAGAAAGACTTCAGTTTCCGTTATTCCCAGCGTTTCTTCAACGATCGCGTACAGATAGTCATCGGTGGAAAAGTATCCACCGGGGCCAATGCGACGAACGATGCGGAATCATTCATTGACAATATATCGCTGGAATACCGTCTTGATGCGTCGGGTACCCGATATGTCCGTGTATTCCATAATAAGAACTACGAAAGCATACTCGACGGTGAGATAACCGAAACGGGTGTTGGCCTTGTGCTGCGCCGGAAGATGGACCGGTTGGGTGAACTCTTCATCTTCAGGAAGAAAAAGATAAAACCGGAGGCTGAAAACAGCGATATGAAAAAGTAGGAATGTGATATGAAACGACTGATATTATATATTGCAGGATTGATATTTCTGGCAGGTTGCTCCACCACGAAGCACTTGCCCGAGGGGGAGATACTCTATACCGGACAAAAGCCGATGATTGTATTGAACCGTAGTGAAACGTCTGTTGGCGAGATTGCCATGGAAGAGGTGGAAGCCGCCCTTGCTACGGCACCGAACAATTCGTTGCTGGGGAGCTCTACTATCCGCTATCCCTTTCCTTTCGGACTGTGGATTTACAATGGTTTCCAGAAGTATGAGAAGGGACTCGGAAAGTGGATATTCAATAAATTTGCCGCCACTCCGGTGCTTCTGTCTACGGTGAATCCCGATATACGTCAGAAGGCGGCGGTTAACTTGCTGCGCGATTACGGCTATTTCAACGGAAGCGTCAGCTACAAGACATTTATCGACCCGAAAGACTCGCTGAAGGCAAAGTTGCAATATACGGTGAACATGCGTAATCCTTACTTTATAGATACGGTGTACTATCGTGGTTTCAACCAACGTACCACTCGCATTATGGAGCTGGGGCGCCGACGTTCCCTTATCAGTCCGGGAGAACAATTCAATGTGGCTGATCTGGATGGGGAGCGTACCCGTATCAGTACCCTGCTGCGTAATGTGGGCTGTTATTATTTCCGTCCCGACTACCTAACCTATCAGGCCGATACCATGATGGTTCCCAATGGGCATGTCCAGATGCGCTTGATTCCCGTTCCCGGTATGCCAAAGGTAGCCGAGAAGCAGTTTCGTGTGGGGCGTAAATCCGTCTATCTTCTTGGAAAGCAGGGGCAGGAACCCAATGACAGCATGGATTACAAAGGCTTGACCATACATTACTACAACAAACCACCGGTACGTCCCAACATGCTTTACCGTTGGTTGAACTATCAAGGTTATCGGCGGAAACGTCAGATACAGGACAGCGCAGGTATTGCCCGCCAGCGTTCTATGCAGAGTTTGTATAGCTTATATCGTCAAACCCGTATTCAGGAGCGCCTGGCAAGCGTCGGTATTTTCCGTTATGCGGAGATGCAGTATATACCGCGTGATACGGCATTTGTGTCTGATACATTGGATGTGAAGGTCATTGCCGCGCTCGATAAACCCTACGATGCGGAATTGGATTTTAATGTCACTATGAAGAGCAATAATCAGACGGGACCGGGTGCCGCTTTTACGGTGACGAAGAATAATGTCTTCGGTGGCGGTGAAAGCTGGAATGTGAAGTTGAACGGTTCGTACGAATGGCAGACGGGCAAGGCAAGCTCTTCTCTGATGAACAGCTATGAACTGGGTATCTCCACTTCGCTTATCTTTCCGCGCGTGGTGTTTCCCAGGATGGGCGACCGTGAGTATGACTTCCCGGCTACAACGACTTTCCGTTTGTATGCCGACCAGATGAACCGTGCCAAGTATTATAAGCTGTTGGCTTTTGGCGGTAATGTCACTTATGACTTCCAGCCCAAATCGACTTCCAGGCACAGTATAACTCCTTTCCGGTTGACATTCAATGTACTGCGCAATCCTACTGCCGCTTTCGATACACTGCGTGCCGAGAATCCGGCACTTTACGTTAGTTTGCGCGACCAGTTCATTCCTGCCATGGAGTACACCTATACTTATGACAACGCTTCCGTGCGCGGCAAGCGTAACCCCATCTGGTGGCAGACCACCGTTGCGTCGGCCGGTAACCTGACTTCTGCTGTTTACCGTATTTTCGGCAAGCCGTTCAGTGAGGAAGGGAAGAAGCTTTTCGGTGTACCTTTTGCACAGTTCTTGAAGCTGAACTCGGAATTCAGGTACCATTACCGGATAGACAAGAACCAGATGATTGCTTCGCGTATTGCGGGAGGGGTGATATGGTCGTATGGCAACGCTACGACCGCACCTTATACGGAACAGTTCTATATCGGTGGTGCCAACAGTGTGCGCGCCTTTTCTGCACGCAGTATAGGTCCGGGCGGTTATCCTCCCGAGACGGATAGGAAATATACCTATATCAACCACGTGGGTGATATTCGCATGGAAGCCAATATCGAGTATCGCTTCCGTATGATTGCCGACTTGCATGGAGCCGTATTCTTGGATGCCGGCAATGTATGGCTGATGCGTAAAGATGAAAACCGCCCGAATGGTGAATTTACGTTGAAGAATTTCCCGAAACAGATTGCTTTGGGCACGGGATTTGGCTTGCGTTACGATTTGGACTTTCTTGTTTTTCGTCTGGACTTGGGTATCGGGCTGCATGATCCGTATGATACCGGGAAGTCGGGGTATTATAATATTCCCAAGTTCAAGGACAGCATGGCGTTGCATTTTGCCATCGGTTATCCGTTCTAAATGTACCTTTTTGAACGGATAGTGGTAAAGAATGAACTAAAACTCCCTTCTGTCAGCCATAAATTTTTGTACATTTGCAGCCGTTATCAACTGTGATATACTAACCTTTTTAAATAATAACTAAATATGAAACCAACTTTATTCTTATTGGCAGCCGGCATGGGCAGTCGTTATGGTGGCTTGAAACAATTGGACGGACTGGGCCCGAATGGCGAAACTATCATGGATTATTCTATTTACGATGCCATCAATGCCGGTTTTGGAAAGCTCGTTTTCGTAATCCGTAAAGATTTTGAGCAGGATTTCCGCGACAAGATTATTTCCAAATACGAAGGCCATATCCCCTGCGAACTGGTATTCCAGTCCATCGATGACCTTCCCGAAGGCTTTACCTGCCCCGAAGGCCGTACCAAACCTTGGGGAACCAACCATGCTGTAATGATGGGTGCCGATGTAATAAAGGAACCGTTTGCTGTTATCAACTGCGACGATTTCTACGGTCGTGATTCCTTCCAGGTAATGGGCAAATTTCTTGCAGCCCTTCCCGAAGGTTCCAAAAATGTATATTCCATGGTAGGCTTCCGCATCGGTAATACATTGAGCGAAAGCGGTACCGTATCCCGTGGTTTGTGCGGAACGGATGCAAACAACTTGTTGACTTCTGTAGTAGAGCGTACCAAGATTCAGCGTATGGACGGCGAGGTGAAGTACATCGATGATAACGGTGAATGGACTGCCACTCCCGAGACGACTCCGGTCAGCATGAACTTCTGGGGCTTTACTCCCGATTACTTTGCTTACAGTGCAGAGTTTTTCAAGAGCTTCCTGAGCGACCCGAAGAATATGGAGAATCTGAAAAGCGAATTCTTCATCCCGCTGATGGTGGATAAGCTGATTAACAATGGCACTGCTACCTGCGAAGTGCTCGATACAACCAGCAAGTGGTTCGGTGTGACTTATCCCGAAGACCGTCAGAGTGTAGTCGACAAGATTCAGGCTTTGGTGGATGCGGGTGAGTATCCTGCGAAGCTGTTCTAAAGTAAGACGGAAGGATAACTTGATTCGCATTAATTTATTGGGTAAAAGAACAAAAGGACAAATATGGGGAAGGCGTTTGCCAGAGCTATATTTGTTCTTCTGTTTTCTGTTCACGAGGTGTCTGGTGCAAGCATACTGAAATGTTGGAACAGAACCCTGCATTGGGCTTACCGATATTGGAACCTTTGAAATCAGATTACTCCAAGTATGCCCGGAACAGCGTAGGGAATTGGTTAAATGATGCAAGTAAGACGCAATCCGGATTTGTAAGGAAGCTTTGCAGGCGTTGGGAAAGTGAAACGAAAGAGACCAAGTATATCGTTAAGAAAACGCTGAGGACTGTCGGTAAATGAGTGTCTGTTCCAAGGTATGGGGTGAGTTTTGGGCTTACTGAATCGATGTGCGGGAAAAAGGGCATTATATCCTCAAACATAAATCGTTATAACCAAGTGATGAAACAATTAATTGCATGTTGCGGGTTGGATTGCGAAAATTGCGCCGCCCGTATAGCCACTGTCAATAATGACGATGAGCTGAGAGAGAAAACTGCCAAAGAGTGGAGTGTGCTGAACAATACGCCGGAAATTACGCCGGAAACCATCCATTGTATGGGGTGCCGTGCAGACGGGGTGAAGTTTGCCTATTGCAGCGATTATTGTGCTATCCGCAAATGTGTGTACGAAAAAGGTTTCAATACTTGTGGCGACTGTAAGGAACTGGATACTTGCCAGGTGGTAGGTGCGGTTCTTCAGCATGCGCCCGGTGCAAGGGAAAATCTTTATTAACCGTAAAATCTTTGATTAAATAAAATATTGCTTATCTTTGCAGTATGACAAAGACATTTAAATCGGATTTGGTTTTGTAAACAATCTGTGTTCCCTGCACAGATTGTCCCCCCTTCGTTTACTCTCGGATAACTTCTTTCGAGAGTGTTTTCCTATTGTTATAATTCAAGTTTAATCCGCATATTATGCTGAAGGTATTGTGATACTTTCCGTATATGCAAAATATAGTAAGAAAATGAGTAACGAAAATAAAACTATCCACGATTTCGAACTTAATTTAATCTGTGACTTTTTCTCCAATATGGAACGACAAGGCCCTGGCAGTCCTGAAGCGACGTTGAAGGCATTGAGCTTTGTAGACGGTCTTACCGATGAATCCTTTATTGCCGATATCGGCTGTGGAACGGGTGGCCAGACAATGGTAGTAGCTGGCCATGTGCCGGGGCGGATTACAGGAATTGACCTTTTTCCCGGCTTTATTGATATCTTCAACCGTAATGCAAGGCAGTTAGGCTTGCAGAACAGAGTAAAAGGAATTGTCGGTTCAATGGATGCCCTTCCTTTCGGTGAGGAGGAGCTGGATATGATTTGGTGTGAAGGTGCTATCTATAACATTGGCTTTGAACGTGGCTTGAAGGAGTGGCGTAAGTATCTGAAACCGGGAGGGTATATTGCCGTCTCCGAGAGTTCATGGTTTACGGACGAACGCCCTGCGGAAATCAATGACTTCTGGATGGACGCTTACTCTGAAATGGATACACTTCCCAATCAGGTGACCAAGTTGTACAAGGCAGGTTATCTTCCCGTTGCTACATTCATTTTGCCGGAGAATTGCTGGACAGAGCATTACTTTGCTTCAAAGGTTGCGGCTCAGGAGATTTTCCGTAAGAAATATGCCGGTAATAAAATTGCCGAAGAGTTCAGCTTACTCCAAATGATTGAGGATGAACTGTACGGCAAGTATAAGGAATTTTACGGTTATGTGTTCTTTATTGCCAAGAAGGTAGGCTGATGACGGACTTCTCTTATTGAGGAATGCGGGTATTCTCAGGACAGAATATCCGCATTTTGGGTTTTGAGTAGATTTTATTGTTTTGAGGATGTACGGAACTTCTGAGGAGGTATTCCCGTATGACGTTTAAAGAATTTGTTGAAGAAGGCCGCATTATTAAAACCTAGACTCACGGCTATATCCTTTATCGGAGTGTTGGCGGTACAAAGCTGTGCTTTGGCATCCATGATGATAGTATTGTTGATGATTTCCATGGCTGTATGTCCTGATTCCTTTTTGACAAGGCGGCAAAGAGCTGCCGGCCTCATATTCATTTTCAATGCATAATAGGACACTTGATGCTCCCGGACATAGTCTGTGTGTACCAATCGGATAAAAATGCGGTATTGGTTGAAATGCCTGCTGCCCGGAGTCTCTTTTATCCTAGGGTGTTCCGGACAGAGTTCGGATATGCCTTGTAACAGATATGCCAGTAGAGTTTGCAATGAAACTAGACTTGAGGGGCTTTCTGTTCTTTGATAGAGGTGTGACAAATAGGTCATGAACTCAGCATAAAGCTGGAAGTTCTTTTTCGATAGAGGAAAAATATAGTGTTTACCTATAATGTGAAACTTATCCATCATGACCTTACCGACTCCTGCACTTTGGATAAGTTGTTTGGAAAATATGACGACATATATTTCAGTATCGTCTGACGTGTGTAGTAATTGTACGAAGGTCTCAGGAGGAATAGCTAGGAGAACGTTAGCTTCAACCTTGAATTGGGTATGGTTTATGATGGTTTTCAGAACTCCTTTGATACACAAAACGAAGATACTGGCCTTGGTGTGGTATGGCTTTTTCACTAGCGGATTCAGTTCACTGGTTGTGATATGATTGCAGGCAATGAACTCGTCATTTATATTGAATTCGGATATATTCATGTTGGAGATTTTAAGACACAAAAATGGGGGATAATAATGTATAAATGACAGAGGTAACAGTTAAAATCAATATTACGCTCAACTTATCTCTGTTAAATAAGGTAAAGTTGTGAATAATAGAATATATACATATTAAAATGGAATATTGATTTATAAGGGTTTGTTTGTGGTATAAGCATTTTAACCCGAACTTTGCTTCTTGTATGATAAACCAATTCTGATGAATCCGAATGTTCCTCAAGAAGTACGTATAATAAATGCCATCTCCGAGCAGTTGTTCAACTCATGGCCCGTCAGCATTATTATGATTGATTTGGAAGATTGTATCTGGCGTCTGAATCAGCAGGTGATGAATGAACTCCAATTGAATGAGTATGTGATAGGGCGGCGTATCACTGACTTATTGGAGGTGGTATGTGATAAAAAGAATGTGTTAGAAGACCTTTTGCTGCAACTTCGGGAGAGGGATGTGCGGATTATTCCCTTAGATACCAATTGCTTTATACGTGAATTGAAGAGTGGTATAAGTTTTCTGATACAAGGTGCTATGGTGGGAATTCATGAAGATGGACAATTGGTGAGGATTGTACTCTATTTCAGGAATGTGTTGGAAGAACGGACACAGAAGCATTTGCTGAATATTGCGCTGAGTCGTACCCAGATATTTCAATGGTCTTTCGACATGGAACATAATCTGATGATTATAGAACCGCGTTATTTTGAATATTTGGGGATTCCTACGCGTGACTATACGCTGACGCCTGAGGAATTCGCATTTCTGATTCATCCGGACGACCGGAAGGGAGTGTTTGATGCTTTGGCTTTACAGTTGCATGGTAATTTGTACGAATGCCCAGTGGAATACCGTTTACGGCGGGGAGACGGCAAGTGGGAGTGGTTTGAGGCGCAATCTACCTATGTGGGGCAATTGACGGATTTGCCGTTCCGTATCATCGGTATTTGCATGAGTACGCAGAAATACAAGGATACGGAGAATAAATTGAACGAGGCTTTGCAGAAAGCGCAACGTAGCGATGAGTTGAAGAGCGTATTTCTTGCTAATATGAGCCACGAGATACGTACGCCGCTAAATGCCATTGTGGGCTTCTCTACACTACTGGCTTGTGGGGATGCCGACTTGTCACGGCAGGAGATTATGGAATTCACGTCTTTGATTGAAAAGAACAGCCAGTTGTTAATGGTGTTGATTTCAGATATTCTGGATTTGTCCAAGATAGAATCGAACACAATGGAGTTCCATTTTGAGAAGGTTTCTTTAAATGGCATATTGGAAAGCATTTACAGTGCGCAGAAGATGAATCTTCGGAAAGGAGTGGAGTTACTGCTAGACCTTCCGGACCGGGCGGCAGTTATCTATACAGATCCTACGCGTTTGGGGCAAGTTGTCAACAATCTTATCAATAATGCGGTGAAGTTCACTGCTGAAGGACGCATAACCATAGGGTATAGGCTGAAGGACTTTGCTACATTGGAAGTCTTTGTGGAAGATACGGGAACTGGCATGTCGGAAGAAGTTCTGGCGCACATTTTTGAACGTTTCTATAAGGGAGATGCTTTTGTGCAGGGCACGGGATTGGGATTGGCCATTTGCAGGACTATCGTTGAAAGGTTTCATGGAAAAATAGAAGTGGCCTCAACTCTTGGCAAGGGGAGCCGCTTTGCAATTGTCCTTCCGCAGGAAATGCGGGAGTAGTGTTCTCTTTCTTGGATATTTGATGTAATTATGTGAGCGTATGATATTGTATAACGTTGAAAATCGCTACCTTTGCAGTCTTGAACGATAAATTCATTGACACTATGATATCTGTAGAAGGACTGAAGGTAGAATTTAATGCCACTCCTCTGTTCGAAGACGTCTCTTATGTTATCAATAAGAAAGACCGTATAGCTCTTGTCGGCAAGAATGGTGCCGGTAAGTCCACCATGCTCAAGATATTGGCTGGCATTCAGCAGCCCACTGCCGGCATTGTTGCCGTTCCTCGCGAATGTACTATCGGGTATTTGCCCCAAGTGATGATACTCAGTGACAAGCGCACCGTGATGCAGGAGGCTGAACTTGCCTTCGAGCATATTTTTGAGATGCAGGCGGGCATCGAACGCATGAATCAGCAACTTGCCGAACGTACCGACTACGATAGTGAGGATTACCAGAAACTGATTGACCGCTTCACCCACGAAAACGAACGTTTCCTTATGATGGGAGGCACCAACTACCGTGCCGAAATAGAGCGCACGCTCCAAGGGCTGGGCTTTAGCCGCGAGGACTTTGACCGCTCTACAAGCGAGTTTTCCGGTGGTTGGCGTATGCGTATAGAGCTTGCCAAGCTGTTGCTTCGTCGTCCGGATGTGTTGCTGCTCGACGAGCCTACCAACCACCTTGACATCGAGAGTATCCAGTGGTTGGAGAACTTCCTTTCCACCCGTGCCAATGCGGTGGTGCTTGTCAGCCACGACCGCGCCTTTTTGAACAATGTCACTACGCGTACCATCGAAATAACTTGTGGACGCATTTACGACTATAAAGTGAAATACGATGAGTTCGTGGTGCTTCGCAAGGAGCGCCGGGAGCAGCAACTGCGTGCTTACGAGAATCAGCAGAAGCAGATACAAGATACGGAAGACTTTATCGAGCGTTTCCGGTACAAAGCTACCAAGGCTGTGCAGGTGCAAAGTCGCATCAAGCAACTTGAAAAGATAGAACGTATCGAGGTGGATGAGGAAGACAACTCCTCTTTGCGCCTGAAGTTTGTTTGCAGCAGCCGTAGCGGTAATTATCCCGTCATCTGCGAGGATATGGAGAAATCCTACGGTGAGCACATTGTTTTCCATGATGTGAATTTGACCATCAACCGAGGAGAGAAGGTTGCTTTTGTCGGTAAGAACGGCGAAGGAAAGTCTACGCTTGTAAAGTGTATTATGGGTGAGATTACGGATTATACCGGAAAACTTACACTGGGACATAATGTGCAGATTGGATATTTTGCCCAGAACCAGGCACAACTTTTGGATGAGAACCTAACTGTATTCGATACGATTGACCACGTGGCCGTAGGGGATATCCGCCTCAAAATTCGTGATATTCTGGGTGCTTTCATGTTCGGCGGTGAGGCTTCGGATAAAAGGGTGAAGGTGCTCAGCGGTGGAGAGCGTACCCGGCTTGCCATGATAAAACTGCTGTTGGAGCCGGTGAATTT
>OHMO01000711.1_pt1 | contig 15148 bp, 10 predicted proteins | sample 1569321 | NCBI WGS metagenome assembly OHMO01 (sample SAMEA3879504, study PRJEB24766) | human gut metagenome | biome: human-associated habitat; feature: feces | place: USA | collected 1985/1987
CCTTAACAACCTTCATTAATTTGCACATCCTTTACTCATACTTTTCGCAGATAATCCTTTAGGCAACACAGTTTATCTGCAATTCATTTTCATCAAATAACATATGTAAGTATAAACTATATACTGTTCATACAGTCAAGGGAAAATTTATTCTCCTCGTTCCTCTAATTCCCCCTCCATCGACAGAAACAACTCTTGCAATGCCTGCTTTGTTTCCGGCTTAGCCTGCCACATACCACGCTGCTCCGCCTCCAGCAAAACTTCTGTAATACGGTGCAACGCCCACGGATTTACCTCCTGCATCCATTTTTGCATATCCTTATCCAAAGCATACTTGGCAGCATATTTTTCATACATCCAGTCTTCCATAATATCGCTGGTTGCATCCCACTGATAGCTTACCGCAACATACGTTGCCAAATCTCCGGCACCCTTATAGCCATGCTTTTTCATGCCTTCAATATATTTAGGATTCATAGCTTCACCACGAAACCAACGCTTCAGCTCTTCCGTAAGGCTGCGCAGCTGCACCTTGCTCCGGTCAGAGCTATCGCTGACGTAATTGCGCGGCATACTTCCTTTGCAGCTTCGAACTGCTGCAATCATACCGCCGCGATAATTATTATAATCATCACCGCTGAGCATAGAAGATTCCCTGTGGTCAACATTTTGCACCGTGATATCTATCTGCGCCATACGCTTTTTAAAGACCTCCGGCATATAGGTGCCTTCACTGCCCTTACCATAAGCATGTGCACCCCATCTGGTATATACTGCGGCAATATCATCAATCGTTTCCCAATTTTTCGCTTCTAAAACAGCACCGGCACCATGTGCTCCCGAAGGATCACCGAACACGCGATACGAAGCCTGTCTCCAGGCCGCCTGCTTATCCAAGCCTGATTTTTCCAGCTCGCCTGCTTCCTCCAGTACATGCTTACGCACAAAGTTCAATTCCGTCGGTTCATCTAAGCCTGCAATCCTCTGCGCAGCATCATCAAGCCAAATAACGCTTCCCGGCATACTATCTCTGAACAAACCGCTAATACGTCCTGTTACATCTACACGAGGACGCTGCAGCTCCTCCAAAGGAATCACCTCTAAGTCAACAACGCGTTGGCTTCCAGGCTGCCACACAGGACGTAAGCCCATCAGATATAAGAATTCGGCAACGCATTGTCCGTGATTACGCAAATTACTCGTAGCCCACAAAATTATACCGACACTTTCCGGATAACGTCCTTCTTCTTCGATAAATCTGCCGATAACATCCTCTGCCATCTGCTTACCGATTTCCCAGGCAGGCTTCGTCGGTAGGCATCGTGGGTCGATACTATAAAAGTTGCGTCCCGTAGGCAGCAAATCAGCGCCGCCGCTTGTAGGCGCACCGCTGGGACAAGGGTCAATATATTTGCCGTTTAATGCGTTTAAAGTATTATGTTGCTCCAAGGTAGTCATAAGCAGACTGGGGGCAATATGCTCGCAGATATACGTCAGAGATTGCAGCAGCTTATCCCGCATTTCCCCCTGTAAATACTTCGCCCAGGATAAGATAAATACTTCTTCAATTTTAGCAGCATCAAAGGAATTTTTTTGCAAAATCAAGATGGCTTCTCTTGCCTGCTCGCGTATTTTGTCCAAAAGCATACCATAGGTCATGCTGCCATCAGCCAGCATCTGCTCACTATGCTCCATCAGCTCATAGTAATCATGCCCATGCATTGCAGCAAGGTTTTTCATCAATGACGGCACCTTACCGTTATCCAGCTTCGTCAACGCCAACAGATATTCTACCAGCTCTTCTCCTTCCGGAGGCACGCCCAAAACATGCAGGCCTGTACTGATCTGCATATTCTTTAAATCAGTAATAAAGTTATGCAGCTTGCCAATATAATCATCAAAATTCTCTGCTTCGCTTTCAGGAACATCCTCATCAAGATTGCATTCCGCAGCTTTGCTGCGAATCATTTCTTTGATGCTGTCCCTACCCGCAGCGGCAGCATCATCATTTTTAAAATGACAATATTCCTCCAACAGGTTTTCCAAATCTGCCAATTCTTCGTATGTACCGGAAATGCTCATAGGAGCGGACAAATAGCTTATCAGGCAGGCAGCACTGCGGCGCTTGGCCTGAATTCCTTCACCGGTACAGGTAATCCAATAGGGATAGATGTTAGGAATATCCCCTGTGCAGATATCAGGATAGCAGGCATTACTCATAGCATTACCCTTTCCCGGCAGCCACTCCAGATTACCATGCGTTCCCACATGAATCATGGCATCTGCGCCCCAGATATCACGCAGCCAATGGTAAAAGCCAAGATAATGATGTGTCGGTGCGCAATCCGGCGAATGATAAATTTTTCCCGGATCATCACCAAAGCCACGCGGAGGCTGTACAGTAATGAATATATTCCCGTTAAGCATACCGGGGACAATCAACACGTCGCCGTAGCGGAAAACCTCTCCCGGTGCTTCGCCCCAGTCGCGTAAAAGCTGTTCCTGTGTTTTTTTAGGAAGCTGCTCATAAAAGCTCGCATAATCCAGTTTTTCCAGCTTACCGTCAGCTGTTTCCAATAACGCCTCCGAAATGAAGCGTCGGTCATTAGTAGCATGTGCCGTAATATCTTTTACAAAGGCCTGACTGTCTGTCGGTATATTATCCAGCCTGTATCCCTGCTTTTGCATTTCTTCCAACAGCAGGCGTACGCTTTCAATCGAATCCAGACTGGCAGCGCTGCCGATATTGGAATTGGTCGGCGGATAATTATGAAAAACTATAGCTACTTTTTTATCACAAGGCTTTTTATAACGCAACGAGGCCAGCTTGCGCGCCTTTCTTGCCAGCATATCAATGCGGTCTGCAAGCGGCATGCGGTAATGTGTACCGTCCTCACGTTCCTCATTGGTGGAAACTGGCACGGAATGCAGAGCTCCGTCAAATTCTGGCATACAAACAGCATAGGAAACCTCATTCGGAGTTAGGCCTACCATGCTCTGCTGCCACCACTTATAAGGCATATAGGTATTTACTACCTGCAGCACAGGCACACCAAGCTGCTGCAAATCCTGCAGCTTTAAAAATCCTGTAACTGTCAATGAAAATACAAAGGGATTAATAAGAACATCTATACAGGGCTTACCATCTTGATAAAAAAACCTTTCAAATGCTGTGTCTAAGCTTACTGCACCAGTCTGTTCATTAGGCATGGTAGTGCTAAATACAGCAATAACATTACAATTTTGTGCTTCTACAGACCGGATAATTTCATTTTGATAAGCAAGACGCTGCCAAAGCCAATCCTCACGCGAAAAGATAAAACCCACAGTAGGCTTGCTGCTGTCATAATGCTTTGCCAGATAAGCATCAAGCTCGACGAACTCATGCTTAAATTCCGGATGATAAATTCCGCACCAAGGCAGTTGTTCCGGCAGCTTATAAGCTATCATTTGCTGCGTAAAGGCAGCAACAAGATATAAGCACAGATTCTGATAATTCTTCAGACCACCGCAGGCCAGATATTGCTTCAGCAGGCTCTTTTGCTCCTCCTGCAGGCCGTAATCCATCTTATCATCACCGGGGTCAATGATATCAAAAAGATGACACAGCTTCTTTTGCTGTAAAAAGGCAGAAGCTTTTTTCAGATAATCACAGCTCAAACCTGTACCCATCCAGGTACAAAAGAAAAATTTTGCTCCCTGCAGCTTTTGCTTCCAATAGCCGTTCCACTGCTCACTGTCGTTGATTTGGATTACTTCTACGGCATTGCTGATTTCTTTGTCATCTATGCTATTTAAGGCATCACGCATACCAACATAATGGGGTTCCATGTTAGTCACAAAAATGATGTTTGCCACTTTCCTGCTCCTCTCAGCTTACTTAAAATATTCAGGATATACCAGCTTATCAATTGCCAAAATACTGTCAGCGACATATTGACTTACGCAATACATATCCTGACCGGACAGCGTTACCAGATTTTTATTTTGAATTGCTTTTACGCTTTGTAAAGACTGGTCATTGAGCAATTCCTTTTCTGTTTCCAAGGTATGCGTAGGTGCACCGTTCCATCCCGGCATGATAATGACATCAGGATTGGACTGGACAATAAATTCCTTTGAAACAGTAGTATTCTGTCCTGTCTGTAATTGCTCCATACAGTTATCAACCTGAGCATATCGGCAGATATCGGCAAAAAGCGAGCCCTTAGTACCAATCACTCCATGTCCTGACATCACAACAACTTTTTTCTGCTGGTTAATGTTTGCAGCCTTGATAACAGATTGTGCCTTAGCGATTTTTGCATCATATTCTTTAATTACCGCTTCGCCCTGCTGCTTAGCATCCACAACATCAGCAATCTCACGAATCGTTTTTTTAATATCCGCCACCGTATATGGTGTTTTATAAACATATACGCTAATACCCATATCGCGGATGGTCTGAATGCTATCAGGTGTCCACCAGTCGCCTAAAATGACAAGGTCGGGCTTTAAGGCCATGATACGCTCTACGCTCGGCGTTCCTTTAATGCGCTCTTTAACAGACTTGCTTTTTTCCACGACATGCGAAATTCCTGCATCGTCGCAAAGATAGCTTACAGAAGCTATACGCTCCGGCTCCACTAAACCAAGCAAAATTTCATCACAGCTGATAGAAAAGGAAACTATCCGCATAGGATGTGCAGGTACCTTTACCTCATAGCCCTTGGCGTCCTTGACAACTCTCGTTCCGTTGTTTTCCGGCTTATCATTGCCGCATCCTAGGCCAGAACAACATGCTATAATTACACAAATAAAAAATACTGCTAACTTTTTCACTGTCATTCACCTTAAATATCTGCCAAATTTATTATTACAAATTCTGTAGACAAAACCTGTTTCTTTTCTTCATCAAAATCTATAATCAGCACTGCTTCACATCCTTCATAGGTGAAAAGCACTTCGCCATTGCAAAGAACAGCACTTTGAGCACGGCTGCAATCCATGCCTTCCGTACCCGTCTGATTACAGATAAGCACAGGAATACCGTTAGCTGAACGGCTCAAACGCTTCCAGGCCTCCTCCGGCGGTCCTGCATGTCCTCCCGGCGGCCAGGCAGCAATAACTACAGCAAGCTCTGCTCCCTGCTCGGCAATTTTTTCTCCGTGCTCAGCAAAATATGCATCCGCACAGACCATAACACCGGTATTAATACCTTCTAAATTCCAAACCTCAAATTTTTCTCCGGGATGTGCCCAGTTTTCCGTTATCCATGGCACAACCTTCGTTTTATCGTGACGATTATAATATGTTCCGTCCGGCGAAATAATTGCGCAGCTGTTACGCGGCGTTTTTTCGTCGACAAAGCCACATCCCAAAAACAACCTTTGCCTGTATTGCCTGCAAGCCTCCATAAACTCCTGCAAAAGATTATTCTGCAGCGAAGCAAGCTGAAACTGCTTATCACTGCGCATCATATAATAACCCTGCAACGCCATTTCCGGCGTCAGTACCCAGCTTGCGCCATACTGTGCCGCTAGCTTCATTCCCTGTAAAATTTTCTTTGCATTATCCGCTTGCGGTCCGCAGCAATATGCAAAATGCAAAAAAGCTATTTTCAAAATTTGGCACCCCGCTCCGAAAACGTCTGTATATAGGTGTGGTGGCATAAGCGTTATGTATGCCTATGCCACCACTGGTGTATGAGAAATAAGATTATAAGCTATTAAAAGGTGTATTCTACGCCTGCAACAAAGTTACGGCCCGGTTGTGAATACCAGCCAACTCCGCCAGGATTACGCATATCATAAGTCATATCAGTATACATGCGGTCAAAGAGATTGTTTAACTTAAAGAACACATTCATACCCTTAACAGGCTTGTAGTTCAAAGCAATATTAGCAGTCCAGATGCTCTTATAGGTATCTAAAACCTGCGCCTCATTAGATTTACTGCCGGGACGGTCTACGATACCTTTAATATTCAGGCTGCCGTTAAATTTAGTATCGTCATAGTTAAATGTCAAATCATATTGACCTTTAGGAATGTAGCCATTGCGGTTAGGATTAACAGTTGCAGAGGCTGCCGGAATATATGTATGTGTATATGCAGCAGTAGCGCTGAAGTGATCATCAAAAGCCTTAGTCAGTTGAACATCCCAGCCTTTAATAGTTTCTGCACCTGCATTGTAATACTTCCAATTAGCACTGTTGAAACCAATAAGATTATCAGACTCTGTACGATAATAATGTGCAGAGAATGTTGTCTTGTCATCAATACGAGTATTAATACCGATTTCCTTAGTTTCACCCTCTTCCGGATTCAGCTTTTCACTGCCATAGAACGGATTGTACAGCTCATACATATACGGAGCGCGGAAGAATTCCTTGTAAGATACATACATGTTGGTCAAATCGTTAAATTTATAGGAAAGCACACCGCTGCCTGTGGTCTTGTTGCCATATTCGGAATGCTTGGAGAAGCGAACACCGGGAGTGAAGCCCCAAGCGCCAAACTGCATCTGGTCCTGAATAAAGAAAGCCTTGTTATCTACAGTACCGGTCATGTTAGGCGTATACTGATCCTGATATTTGTTCATAGCATCTTTATAGTAATCATAACCACCGATAATGGTATGATTACCGTTTGCGTAGGTCAGCTGATCTGAGAACCCCCAGGTTTTTTCACGCATTAGCCACAGAGTAGCCGGATGGTTCGTATCATCGTCCAAATCTGATGTACGGGAGAAATAGGTCAGTCTGTTGCTAAGCTTATCATTAAATTTATAATCAAAAGCAACAGTATATTTTGTATTGTCTTTTTTACCATCAGTCATACCGCCGGTAAAAATAGTCGGTCCCATCATGGATGAAGCTGTTTCCGGTCTGCCGTAATCCAGTTTGTAGCGAGAATAAGAAACATTAATATCAGCTTTATCGTCAAATTTTTGGCCTAGCTTTACGCCATAGCTCTTGCTGTCAATTTTATTGGGAGTGGAATTGCCATGGCCATCCTTATAATCGCCCATTTTATCTGTCTGACCATTAACAGTCCAATAGAAGCCGCCTTTAGTCATGCCTTCGTTATAAACATTATATGTTTTCTTACCATAGCTGCCCCAAGCGCCGGAAACTTTGGTAGTTGTACCACCTGCTTTAGGCTTACGGGTGATAATATTGATTACGCCGCCAACAGCATCACTGCCGTAAAGAGTAGAAGCGGATCCTTTCAGCACCTCAATTCGTTCAATATTATCCATATTGCTTACTTCGGAAGGTTGGAATACGCTAAATGTAGAACCATTGGTGTTCGCTCTCTGTCCATCCACCAAAACAAGAACATGGCTGGTACCATTAACATATAAATAGTCAGCAGAATAGTTAGCACCGGTAGCACTGTAGTTTTGGATGGCAACGCCCGGAACAGCACGCAGGGCATCACTTACCGTCTGATAATGCTTTTCTTCGATATCCTTACGGGTAACGACATTTACGTTAGCATTCGCTTCAAAATTGCTTTCTTCCAATCTGCTGGCAGTAACAACCATCTGATCAAGGTTAAATTCGCTGATTTTTTCTTCAGCAAACGCACCTTGTGCATTGCCGGCACAAATACCGGTTATCAGCATACACATTAATAAACTCTTAGAGCTTTTCTTCACAATAACACCTCATCTTCATAAACTACAGAACAACTCTTGACAAATGCTACGTCAAGTATTTTAATAATATATAGAATAAAAATCCTAATTGTTCTGCTTATCATTAAGAAGAATTTTAAAGTATCTACCTATAGTATAGTCAAGCATTATTTTCACAGGAGATTTATGAATAAATTATCAGAAAAATATTTTACAATCGGAGAATTTGCCTCTCTGTTCAAGCTATCGAAGCAAACATTATTCTATTATGAACGCAATAATATTCTTAGGCCTGCTTATATTGATGAAAACGGTTATCGCTATTACTCTTTAGAACAGTATTTTATCTTTGATATTATTATCAATATGCGTAAGCTGAGAATTCCTCTGAAAGATATTGCTGCCTATTTACAAACCCGTGATATTAATGCTCTACAGCTTTTTTATAAGCGCAAGCAGACAGAATTTCAGCTGCAAATTGACATTATGCAGCGCAACATTGCTAATTTACAGACTAAAATAAATCGTTTAGAAAAAGCCAAAAGCATTACCACTGACAAAATCACTTTAGAAGAACAATCAGATGAATATTATATAGCAACTCCTTTCTCTGCTACGGAAATTTCGCTAAAAGAAAAAATAAAGCTGGTTGCCAAGCACAACTATCCTTTCGCCAGCAGTGAACTATTAAATGAATATCTGATGGGATACATCCTGCCTAAGGATGCTCTGCAGCAAGGCAATTTTTTAGCAATGTCACATCTTTATACCCGTATCTCCCATCCTGATGAATACACCGACGTGCAAATAAAAAAAGCAGGCCTATACGCCTCCATTTATACTCCCAACGGTTTCCATACACAATACGAATACTCTTTCAAAAAGCTTTTGGCATTCATTGAACGTAACGCTTTAACAATAATCGGCGATGTGTATATTGAACAATTAAGGAATTATTGGTCTACTGCTGATTATACAAAATATATTGTAAAAATAATGATACCTGTAGATTATCTCTAAAAAACAAGCCCCTAAAGCAATCTTTTAATTACTTTAGGGGCTTATTCGTCATTATTTTGCTTCGCTTAACACTTTTTGAAACAGCTCATGCACTTCTTTATCGGATTTTCCTTCAACCATAGCAGCTTTGGCCTGTTCGACGGCATTTTTATAATTTTTGTGCGCTGCATCATCAGGAAGATTATCGATATCATAATTCATGACACTATTGAAAATCTCATGAATTTCTTCTACTGATTTCCCTGCAGCTTTTGCAGCCTCAACATGCTTCATGGCCATTTTATAGCGATAGCCTGCGTGGGGTGTATTAGGTAAAACATATTCCGGGTGTGACATATCTTATCCTCTCCTCTGTATTTATTTTTTGGACAAGTATATTCTAAGGTATATACTCATAGTAGAGTAAAGCACTTTTTTCATAAAACTATTTTGGATAATATTGAGTCAAAATTGCGAAAAGCAAAGCCTCTCTTTTCTCCCCAACTTCACTATCTGACTAATAAATGTTATAATAAACATAACTATTACGCAACGTATTGTGTTAAAAAACCAAGGTGATACTTTATGAGCAAAAATCCTAAGTTATACTATACTGCAGGCGAGCTGGCAGATCTTTTTGAGCTGCCGAAGCAAACCTTGCTTTATTACGATAAAATGGGCGTTCTGTCCCCGGAATTCATTTCTGAAAACAACTATCGCCATTATTCCCTCAAACAGTATTTATTATTGGAAATCATCTTGAACATGCGCAAGCTGGGAATACCTATATCTAAAATCAAGGAATATCTGGTAGAACGCAGCATTGACAGCCTGCAGGCTCTCTTACAAGCTAAAGACCGTGAATGTGAAGAAATTATTGCACATAACGAAAAAATACGCAAAAATATTCACGTTGTTTTTCAGCAGCTGGATAAAATCCGCGAAAGCCGGCTTGATCAGATAACCGTCACCTTCCGCCGTAGCAAGCGATTCCTGCTAAGTCCTGTGCCGCCGGAATGCAGCGGCGACGAAAGTATTAAAATTCTTGCCAGACATAACTTGAATGTTTTTTCCAAAGAGCATTTCAAGGAAAAGGCTGTCGGCTGGCTGGCAGACAAAGATTGCTTTCTGGCAGGTGAATACAGCCGACCGCTGGCCTATTTTTCCAGTGTTAATCCTGATTACCATGGCAAAATGGAGTGTTACACTCGCCCAGCCGGACTCTATATGACTCAGCGCTTTCAAGGTACCTTCCGCGATAATGTAGAGGAGCTGGCTGAACTATTCAAAGCATATATGCAACGCAATAAGCTACACGCTGTCGACAATCTTTATATTATGCCGCTGAAGAATCATTGGATGACGCCGAAGCCAGAAGAATATATCTACCAGATTTCCCTACGTGTTGAGCCTGATGAAAATTAAAAACTGCACCATCCAGTATCGTTTCCGATACTAAGCGGTGCAGTTTTTTCTATTATGCTTTCTACTTCACCCTTAAATGCTGTGCCCCCTGCATAGCAAAGGCTTCGCCGTAGGCAGCATGGGCAATTTCCTGCACGCCGAAAACAACGTCCTGCGAGCAGTTGTAGATATAGCCTTCATTGGGATAAAAAAGCTGCTTGTTTTTGATGGCGCGCATGGTCTGCAGCGACGGATCCTCTAAAAATTCCTGATTATATTTTTTGATATCAAAATTGCCATGGTCGTTATACACCGGCATTATCAGTAAATCCGGATCAATCTTCACCAGCATTTCCTTAGTAACCTGCTGGCCGTTTTTGATTCCTGCAGCCGAAACGCCGTTGATAACGCCTGCTTCCTTACACATGTCGTCAAAAATACACCCCTTGCCGCCGTAGGAGCTCATCAGCGAAACAAGGACGATTTTCTTCGGCTGCTGCAGCCTGAGCGCCGCTACCTGCTGCTTCACCTGCGCCAGCCTGCTGTCCATCAGCTTTACCAGCTCTTCTCCCTTACTGTCGGCGTGCATGGCTTTGGCGATAGTGCGCACGTTTTGCCTGATATCCTCAATAGTCGCCGGTCCTTTCAGTACGATGACATTCATTCCCAAGTTGCGCAAATTTTCGACACGGTTCATGTCGCTCCAATCGTAAGCAAAGACTACGTCCGGCTTCAGCGCCAGCACCTCTTCGGCCGAAGGATTTTTGATTTTGTGCTGAATTTTTTTAGCCTGCTCTACAAGGTTAGAGCTTACCGGATCATCGGCAAGATAATTGACGGCAACCAATTTATCTTCCATGCCCAGCCCCATTATTATACCATCACTGCTGAGCGCCAGCGTCAGTACCTTTTGCGGTGCCTGCTTGAACGTGGTTACGGTTCCATGCTCATCAGTTACAGTGTAGCTACCGCCTGCGGCAGCGTCTTTACCGCCGCTGCCTTGTCCGCAGCCTGTGACTAAAAGCAGCAGCAAGAGCAGTAAACAAAAAATTTTCTTCATGCTTCAAGCCTCTATTCTCATCATTTTACCTTTGCTGTATTGACATATATGCGGCAATACCGACAATACAACAATTTATATTATAAAGTATATAGCGCTATGATAGTCAAGAGGGATTTGTAAACGTTCTCCCTACAACAGCAAAAAGGCGGCGCATTGCGCCGCCTTAAGGGTTAAACTGTTATGATTTTAGAAGGTGTATTCTGCGCCGATGATGAAGGAACGTCCTGCCATCGGGTATTTTGCTTCGCCGTTTTTGTACAAGCCGCCAAATTCGGCATATCGTGCATTGGTAAGATTGTAGCCATTGATGAACAGCTTAGCATTATCGTTAATCTTATACTGTGCACCAAGATCTAAGGTGAAATAGCTGCTGTCTACAAAATTCTTTTCAGATTGTCCGGTAACAGCATTTGCGTTCAAAGTAAACAGCCAATCCGCATTCTTATACTTCAAGCCTGCACGATAAATATTCGGCTTAGTAGTCAAATCCTTGGCAAAACCATAGCCTTTATCCTGCTTAACCTGAACATAGGTATAAGAAGCATACGCAGATAAGTTATCATCAAAATCATGATTCAGGCTTAATTCCAACCCACGACGTTTTTCTTTGTTAACGTTAATAGCTTGAGTGGTTGTTCCGCCGTCCCATACCCAATCAATAGCGTCCTTGATATCGCTGTAGAAAACGCTAGCGGAAATATCGGTCTTGTCATTCAACTTCGCATTGCCGCCCAAGGTCCATACATAACCTTTTTCCGGTTTAAGATCAGGATCGCCGTAAGTAGGATATGCACCCGGCTGATACCAGAACAGATCATCTGTGGTAGGTGCATTAAATACACGGCCCCAAGATAAGTAAACATTGCTGTTCTCATCAAACTTTTTGTTCAAAGCAACCTTAGGAGTAACCTCACTGCCATATCTGCTGTGATGATCATAACGCAAGCCTGTATTTAATTGCCAGGTCGGAGCAAACTCCCATCTGTTTTCTGCAAAAATTGCTTTGTTATTAATATCACGCTTGCCGGTGTACAGTGCGTTATTATCAACAGTTGTCTTGTAATATTCTAAACCGGCAGTAAATGCATCTGTTTCACTGAACTTAAAATTCTGCTGTGCTTCGAAGCCAACCGTAGAATCGGTAAAGTTTGATTGGTTAGAAACAGATGGGGATCTGAAATGAGCGTGTTGATAGTTTTTATATACCTGAACATAGCCTTTTTCATCGCTGCTTTCATTCCAATCATAACGCAAAGCAACGTTATTGCTGATACGTTTATGACTGTCGGTTGTTCCCCATTTGGAATAACCGAACGGAGAGCCGCCTTCGGCATTGATATGCTCAAAATTAACACCAATGCGGTTGTCCTCGCCAACCTTCTGATCCAGCTTAACGATTACGCCGGTATCATCATAGCCGGAGTTCTTCATCATCTGAGATTTTCCGTTAGCATTTTTAAATTTATATTCGCCTCTGCGTTCTTTAGTCGCAGAAACAATAAGACCTAAGCCGCTGTCTGTGCTGCCGCTGGCAGAAATTGCATACTGCTCGGCGTTAAAGCTGCCGCCTGCAGCCTTAACGGTAACATGATTACCGATGTCACTGCCTTTTTTCATAATAACGTTAATTACACCGCCGACTGCATCGGTACCATACAGAGCAGAACCGCCGCCCTTAAGTACTTCGATACGTTCGATTGCATTAACAGGGGGCAGCCAATCGGCACTGCTGTTACCGCTGCTGCCAAGGTTCATTCTGCGTCCGTCAACCAATACCAATACTCTTTCATCGCCATTGAGCAGAATCTTATCCTGACCCATGGAGGAGCCTTTGGCACCGCTGCCTAACACGTTAACACCGGAAATTGCTCTTAAAGCGTCAGAAGCACTGGCATAATTCTGATCAGCAATTTCTTCCTTGCTAATTACGCTAATATCAGCAGGTGTATCAACCTTCTGTGTCGGAACACGGCTAGCAGTTATTACCATATCCTCCAGCGCGAACTCCTGCAAATCCTCTGCTGCAAACGCTGTGCCCCCCCATACTACAGTTGTACCTGCAAGTAAGGACACCATTACAGCATTACGTAAGCTTTGAACCTTTTTCATACTCTAAACCCACCTTTGAAATAATTTATAGCCTACCATCCGCCTCTATACTTTCAAGACAGGCGCACAGCAAAACTAGCTTTCTCTCTCAACTATCAGTTTATCTTTTCATCATCAACTCGTCAACAGCTAAAATAGGGGTGTTATACCGCTACGAGTATTTAATTACTTACTTTATATAGTGAACATCATAGGCAATTGACTGCACACGCTTGGCATTATCATCATAATCAAAAAGCAATACCGCAGGCTCACCGCTATACGCCAGCTTTAGCTCGCCACGGTCAATAACCACGCTCTGCCCCACATTCATATCCATCCACTGCGGGGAACCGGTCTGATTGCAGACAATCACTGTCACGTCAGTTACCTTGGATGCATGCAGCCAGGCGGGAAGTGGATTACCGCACACCTGTGTCGGTGGCCAGGCAGCTACATCAACTATTATTTCTGCTCCCTGCGCCTTAGTTCCTTCGTAATACTCAGGGAACCACAAGTCGGCGCACACCAACACTCCTGTCTGCAGACCGCTGCAGGGAAGCACGGTAACGGCATTGCCTTTATCAGCCCAAGCCTCTGCACCTACTTTACCGCCAAACAGCTTGCGATGACGGCCAAGCAGCTCGCCATCAGGTCCGAAAACTAAACAGCTGTTGAAGTTTTTATCACAGGCAGCATCATATTCGCCACAGCCTAAAAAGAGAGTAATGCCATATTCACGACACAATTTACACAGCGGCTCCAGCTCAGTTGACGGCTGAGGCGCTACCACAGCATTTTTATTTATGTAATAAAAATAATATCCCTGTACCGCTGCCTCCGGTGTTAATACCCATTCGGCTCCCTGCTCCGCAGCCAGACGCACTGCCTGCTCCAATATCTGCAGATTGCACTCCTGTGGCCCGCAGCTGAGTTCCAAATGACATAAAGCAATTTTCATTCCATTGCCTCCGAATATTCTAAACAATCACTATTTTTATTGTATTGTATATACTAGGAATATAGTCAAGCTAAAGATGCTCTAAAGAAGCTTTAATATATAAAAAAAGCATGTAGAAAAGCATAATTCCATGTCAAAACTAACATGAAGCATGTTAGTTTTAAGAAAAAGAAACGTCAGCAAATCGGATTTGATTGTTACGTACCCGATGCTGACGTTTTTTTACTTTTGTATTCGTTTTATCGCTTCACGCTTCATGCTGCATTCCGCGCCATAGTCAGACTTATCCTCGAAGCCATACCAACGCGCGAAGCAACCGCCGCCGCATAATTTAAAATCATCGCATTGGCGACAAAAATCCATTGATTCGGCAATCACCTGCTTAGTTTTTTCTACTAGTGCAGGTTCCAAACCGTTATAGACATTACCAAGATAAAAATCCGCATTCCCTACCAGCGAGGAGCAGGCGTAAATATCACCCTTGGCATCTACAAATGCTGCTTCACCGTTCATAGCATAACAATGCCCAAAGGTCAGACTGCAATCCTTGCACAAAAGCTGCGCACGCTCCTGCTGCGCAATCGCTATGCGCAGGCCTGTGAGCTTCGCCAGCTCATCGCAGCGCGAAAAAACGCGCTGCATAGCCTGCTGCATCGCTGCAAGCGTCGGCGGCTGCAGGTCGCGTCCGCGCCCTTGTCCGCGCAGAATATCGAAGCCTATTTTACGGATATTGCCTAAAAAGTAAGCAAAATCTACTATGCCTTCAAGTGTTTCTACATTTTCCGATGTCACTACACAGGTTACGCCACAGGCAATATTATTGCGGCGCAAAACATCGATGCCCTTCAAAATCTCGCCGGTTGCACCGTAGCCATTCTTTTTCAGCCTCAGCTTATCATTGACCGCAGGCCTGCCGTCAAGGCTCACGCCAATAGCAACCTTATTTTTATAGAGATACTTGGCAATCTTATCAGTAAGCAAAGAGCCGTTAGTCTGCAGCTGCAGCACGGCC
>OHMO01000719.1_pt1 | contig 14980 bp, 17 predicted proteins | sample 1569321 | NCBI WGS metagenome assembly OHMO01 (sample SAMEA3879504, study PRJEB24766) | human gut metagenome | biome: human-associated habitat; feature: feces | place: USA | collected 1985/1987
ACATCGGCCGTGTACGTGCGATGGCCCGCCTGTGTGCAAAGGCTTATGTAGCACAACGTGAAGAAATGGGCTTCCCGCTGCTCAAGAAAGGGGAGAATAAATAATGGAAAAATTACTTTTTGAAATCGGTACAGAAGAGATTCCTGCGAAATTTATGCCTGCCATTCTGGCACAATTAAAGGATTTGGCAGAAAAGAAAATGACTGAGCTGCGCATTCCCTTCGAAGCAGTTAAAACCTATGGCACTCCCCGTCGCATGACCTTCATTGCCAGCGGTGTTGCCGAGGCTCAGGAGGACAGCACTGTTGAGGCTAAAGGTCCTTCCGCAAAAATCGCTTTCGTAAGCGGTGCTCCTTCCAAAGCAGCTATCGGCTTTGCTCGCGGCCAAGGCGTTGACGTAAAAGAGCTCGTTGTTCGCGATGATTATGTATATGCTGTTAAGCATCTGGCAGGCCAACCGGTTAAGGATTTGCTGCCGGGCCTGCTGACTGATATCCTCACCAGCCTGAACTTCCCGAAAAACATGCGTTGGGCAGATCATGAGTTCAAATTCGTCCGTCCGATTCGTTGGCTGGTTGCACTGTTCGGCGATGAAGTTATCCCTGTTGAAATTACCGGCGTAAAATCCGGCAAATTCAGCCGCGGTCACCGCTTCCTGCGTCCTTCCGCACTGGATAACGCTAAAGCTCATGAGTCCATCGGCGATGCTGCCAAGGCTCTGTTCGACACCGTAAAGAGCAAGGCTAAGAACGCCGTAGCTTCCGCTGCTATCGGCACCATCGGCGCTGTAGAAATCCCCGATGCAGATTCCTATGAAAAGGTTATGTATGACAACTATGTAATGGTTGTCCAAGACGCTCGCCGTGAGCTGATTCGTCAACAGGTTACCGACCTGGCAATTGCCGAAGGCGGTCATGCAGAAATCAACGAGGACCTGCTGGAGGAAGTAAACTATCTGGTAGAATGGCCGACTGCTCTGTGCGGCAAATTCGAAGAAAAATTCCTTGCTCTGCCGAAGGAATGCATCATCACCCCGATGCGCGAGCATCAGCGTTACTTCCCGGTACTGGCAGAGGACGGCTCCCTGCTGAACAAGTTCATCACCGTCCGCAACGGCGGCAAGGAGCATTTGGAAATTGTTGCTCACGGTAACGAGCGCGTACTGCGTGCACGTCTTAGCGACGCTGAATTCTTCTTCAACGAAGACAGAAAACAAACTTTGGCTGACCGTCTGGAAAAACTCAAAACCGTTTCCTTCCAGGAAGGCCTGGGTAATATGAACGATAAGAGCAAACGTCTGGTACAGGCTGTTGATATGCTGGCTATGGCTATCAATGCCAAGGTTGATAAAGAAAAGCTGGAGCGCACCGCTCTGTTGTGCAAATGCGACCTGGTAACCGGCATGGTTATCGAATTCACCGAGCTGCAGGGCGTTATGGGCCGTGAATATGCTAAGCTCGACGGTGAAGCTCCTGAGGTTGCACTGGGCATTTACGAGCATTATCTGCCGCGTTTTGCCGGTGACGAGCTGCCGACTACCGATATCGGCCGTCTGACCGGTATTGCCGACAAGCTGGACAACATCTGCGCTACCTTCAGCCGCGGTCTGGCTCCGACCGGCTCCCAGGATCCGTATGCACTGCGCCGTCAGGCTCTGGGCATCATCAACATTCTTTTGGACGGCAACTACCATGTATCCCTGTACAAGGTTATCGCCGGTGCTCTGTACCTGCTGAACATCCCGGCAGAGGACACCAAAAAGCTCGTACCGCAGATTGCTGAGTTCATGAAACAGCGCCTGCGCAACATGCTGATGGATCAGGGCATCCGTTATGACGTAGTTGACGCAGTTCTGGCTGACCAGATGAACGACGATTTCACCGATCTTGTTGCCCGTGCTAAGGCTCTTAACAGCTTTGTTGCTTCCGCAGAGGCTCCGGCACTGATTCAGGCTGCAACCCGTGTTGCTAACCTGTGCAAGAAGATTGAAGAAGAATCCGCTATCAACCCGCAGCTCTTTGCAGTTGAAGCTGAAGGCGCTCTGCACAATGCTGCTATGGCAGCCAGCAAGGAAGTGCTGGTTGCAGCAACCAAGTATGACTATGCTGCAGTTATGGCTGAAGCAGTTAAGCTGGTTGACCCGATCAACAAATTCTTCGAAGACGTTATGGTTATGGACGAGGACGTTCGCGTGAAGAACAACCGTCTGGCACTCTTGGCAGCAGTTAAGGATATTACCCATGCTGTAGGTGACCTGAGCGTTATCGTACAATAATAAAAACTAAGGAGATTAGTCTAATGGAACAATTTAATGCAGAAGCAAAAGCACTTGTAGAAATGCAGAACGAATACGTTTTGCTTACCAGCAAAAACCCCAGCGAAATGTGCCACGATGATTTCATCCGCGCAGAAGAGCTGAACGTACAGATTAAGGACGCAACCAAGGTTATGGCTGCGTTGGCAATCGAATTTGCCGGCTACAAAAAAGACGAAAAGGGCCTGTGGGTAGAAAAATAATTCTCTCGCTGTGCTTTTTAACAGCCTTTGGGGCTTAAGACCATAAGCCTCGCGTGATTGTTTTTGTAATTTAACCGGTCTCTGATATGCTATTACATATAGCTGTCGGAGGCCGGTTTTATTTTTTAGCTTTTTGAGTAATAAAAAAGTATCGGAGCCCCTGACCGTTATCGGTCGGGACTCCGACACTGAGAAAAGAAGTGTGTTATGAATGTAAGGCGACAGATGTTACAGCTTTGCCGTCCACAATCCGTGCAGATTGCAATAAGCATAAGCGGCGAGCGGAGCTGCACCCTCGGCAAGAGCGAAAACAGCCTCCGGCTTGTCACCGGGCTTTAAGATATAGCGCTGACCGCCATGAGTTGTCTGCAGATAAATCCATTGGATGTAGTGCTTTTCAATCATGGGATGCTCCACGCTGCCTACAGCTACACGCACCGTGCTGCCATCAACAGTAATAACTGGCACATGCTTTTCCTGTGCTGCGTCCTCGGTGTTGGCAACAAGCTCCTGCATGGGCTTGCCGCAGCAGACAAGCTCGCCGCCGCCGTCCTGAATCAGGCCGACGATATTACCGCAAATACTGCATTTCAAAAATTTTACTGTCATTGTGCATCGCTCCTTTCGCAAAATAAAACCTTTATAGACCCGGAAACTCAATGTCCTTAACTTAATTATAGCTTATGTTATATGCAAAGTATATAGCTTTACAGAAAATGTTGCACACTTCTCACAATTACAGGAAAGATGCAAAGTGATATTTTGGCGTTATGTAGGCTGCGGAATTGATGTAAAGCATTATCTTAGCGTGCTGCAGTTTCTTTGCAGGCTGTTTTTGTGATATAATTAGAGATATATACAATAAAATCGAAAAGGTCAGGTGGAAATATATGAAGCAGATAATTCCTGTAAAACAGGGGGATAATATTACGTTAACTGTCAATGGTCTTGGCAGCAGCGGCGAGGGCGTTGGCAAGTATGAAGGCTTTATAGTCTTTGTCAAAGGTGCGCTGCCGGAGGAAGAGGTGCGCGTAACTATTACGCTGGTGAAGAAAAGCTATGCAGTTGGTGCGCTGGAGGAGATTGTCAAAGCATCTGCCGAGCGTGTGGAGCCTGCGTGTCCGGTGTATAAGGAATGCGGCGGCTGTCAGCTGCAGCATTTGAGCTACAAGGGACAGCTGGAGTGCAAGCGTCAGCAGGTGCAGGATGCGCTCACCAGAATCGGACATCTTAATTTAGAGGCATTGCCGGTGTTGGGGGCGGCGGAGCCGTGGAGCTACCGCAATAAGATGCAGTTCCCGGCGGCAGCGGCCGCTGAAGGCGTGCTGCATATAGGCTGTTATGCGACGGCAACGCACAGCGTTGTAGATACGGATGCCTGCATGATTTCCAAAGAGGCGAACAATGCGATTATGAAAACGGTACGCACCTGGATGCAGCATTATAACATCAGCGCCTATGACGAAAAGACAGGCAAGGGACTCGTGCGCCATATTATGGGACGCGTGGGCGTGCACAGCGGCGAAGTGATGGCGGTTATTATTACCTCTGGTTATGACATTCCGCATCGCGGCGTGCTGATTGAATGGCTGAAGCGTTATGTTCCGGGACTTGTGAGCGTAGTGCAGAACATCAATAAAAAGCAGACGAATGTGGTTATGGGCAGCAAAACGCGCGTGCTTTATGGCGCAGAGGCGATTAAGGATAGCTTGGGCAGCCTGAGCTTTAATATTTCTGCACAGGCCTTCTTCCAGGTGAACAGCGAGCAGGCTGAAAAGCTGTATAACAAGGCGTTGGAGTTTGCTGCGTTGAGCGGTAAGGAAACCGTAGTGGACGTTTACTGCGGTACAGGTACGATTTCTCTGTATCTGGCGCGTCATGCCAAACAGGTTTATGGTATCGAGATTGTGGCGCCTGCGATTGAAAACGCGAAGAAGAACGCTGAAGAAAATAAATGCGCTAATGCGGAATTTATCTGCGGTGATGCGGCGGTAGAGTTGCCGAAGCTGTTGGCCGGCGGCGTACGTCCGGACGTTGTGGTGGTGGATCCTCCGCGTGCGGGCTGCGAGCAGAAGGTGCTGGCGGCGATTGCCAAGGTACAGCCTGAGCGCGTTGTTTATGTGTCCTGCAATTCTGCATCCTTGGCGCGTGATTTGGCGTTTATGGAGCAGCATGGGTATAAGGCGATTGTAGCGCAGCCGGTGGATATGTTCCCGATGACGAGCCATGTGGAGAGTGTGGTACTGATGACCAAAGTGCATAAATGAAAGTGTGAAAATGCTTGAAAAATAAGGCTTTTCCGAGAGTTTGGACGTAAATCTAGGCTCTCGGATTTTGTGCGTTTTGGGAGCAGATAAATTAGCAGACTTCCAAAGATGACCATATAGAAATATTGAGTATGGGTTGACCATACAGAAATATTCAAATAGCAATTAAAGATAGAAAGATTTGTATGTGTGTACGAATCATTGTACTGCATGTATGTTACTATACTAATATTAGTTGAAACGGTGCGGCAGTTTGACTTTAGACTAAAATTAGTTTATAATTAGCCTATGATAAAAGGAGGCTTTTGTATGGAAGATACTTTGATTTATTTAGATACATATGTTTTACAACAGGATATGAGAGTTAGGTTACCAAAATCTATTCTTTCAAACATGCCTGCTGAAAAAGGAAAAACAAAATTTGATATCTTTTTTGATTCAAAAGAAAAGGCTTTAATATTCAAAATTCATGAGGAAGGAAGTCACGAGAATGAATAACACATTTACTGCGGTTTCGTTGTTTACCGGAGCCGGAGGTATGGACGTTGGTTTTGAAAGAGCTGGTATAAACATCATGTTTGCAAACGAAATGATGAGTGAAGCTGCTCAGACATATAGCGCAAATCATCCGGATGGAATTATGGTAAATGATGATATACATAACTAAATTGAAACAATTGATAGATTTGAAGGTACTGATATAGTTTTTGGAGGGCCACCTTGTCAAGGATTTTCAGTTGCAGGGAAAATGGACCCTGACGATGAAAGAAGCAAATTGATATTTACGTTCTTAGATGTTGTTGAGAAGGTTAAACCAAGAGCTTTTGTTATGGAAAATGTAAAGGTAGAAAAGTGGGAGCCAAGAATATCTTGATAGAGCATCAAAATTAGGATATTTGTGTGCACCATTTATTTTGAATGCCACTGAATATGGAGTATCTCAGAAGAGAGAAAGAGTATTTTTTATAGGAATAAAAGACTGCGGAGATCCTTTTTTCGAGTACCACATTAAAAATTTATTTGAAGAACATAAAAACAAAGCACCGACAATAAGAGAACTGCTATTTTCTGTGGGGAAAAGTGGGACAGATAAGAATCCTAATACCTGCACTGCCAAAATTACATTTGCTACTACGCCAATAATGAGAAAGTCGCCTTATTCAGGAATGTATTTTAATGGTCAAGGAAGACCCATTAATATTGATGGATATGCTAATACTTTACCAGCATCAATGGGAGGAAATAAAACACCATTTGTTGATGAAGAATACTTATATGGGGGTGCGAAAGAAGACTGGGTTGTTGGCTATCAAAAAGGTTTGATGGAAGGGACTGTTAAATCAGAATTTAAAGGAGCACCAGCACGACTTAGAAGAATTACTATTAAAGAAGCAATTAGAATACAGACATTTCCAGATGACTATATTTTTATAGGTAATAAAGGAAAAATCTATACCCAAATAGGAAATGCGGTACCTTGTAAACTTGCTGAGGTGGTTGCAAAAGTAGTGGTTGATTATCTGAAAGAATACCAATAATTAAGGAGGTGTAAAAATGATAAAATATGCCGAATTTTGTACGGGCATTGGGGGATTTAGACTCGGAATAGAGCAATCTTGTTTAGATGCGAAAATGGTATATTCAAATGAAATTAATGACAATTGTGAAATAACTTATTATAAGAATTTTGGCAGTAAGTTTGATTCTAAAGATTTGTTTGGAGTAAATGCTGATGAATTACCTGGTTTTGATATGATTTGTGCTGGTTTTCCTTGTCAACCATTTTCGCAAGCCGGTAAAGGTGAAGGTTTTGATGACCCTAGAGGAACAGTTTTTTTTAAGTTGATGGAAATAATTAGATGTAAAAAACCCAGTATAGTTTTTTTTGAAAATGTTCCAAATCTGAAAAGGCATGACTCTGGAAATACATATAAAATTATTATTGAACAGTTAGTTGAAGACGGTTATAAACCGTACGATATTATATTAGATAGTACTTTTTTTGGGGTTCCTCAAAGTCGTCCAAGAATATATATAGTGGCATTTAGATTGGAAAAAATAGGAACCGTCGACTTTAATTTTACAGAGAAATGCACAGAAAAAACAGCATTAAGACCATTTCTAAATTTGGGAGATTATTCAATTCCTATTAGTGAAAAATGGCAAGAGTATATAGACTTGTATACAAATAAAAAGAGTGCTGAACAAATGAGTTTTTCTCTTCCTAAAACAAGAGCTTGTTTGGAGAGAATAGCAAATAACTGCAACTTGGAGGACTGTGTTTTTCAAATTAGATCAAGTGGAATAAGAGCTTATTCTTTAGATGAACCATTTCCAACATTTGCTGTAAGTAATTCTGGTGGAGGAGCCATGATTCCTGTTTTGTCAAAAGAACGAAGACACCTTAATTTGACAGAGATGAGAAGAATTATGGGATTTCCAGAATGGTATGATTTAAGCCAAGTTTCAAGAACAGATGCAATAAAGCAATTAGCAAATGCAGTTTGTCCACCCGTAATAGAGTCAATATGTAACGATATAAAAAGAGCAATTGTAGAATGAGCCTACAATTGCTCTTTTCTTAATTCATTCTATCAGAAATATCTTCTCCGGTTGCAAGAACAATAGAATTATTTTCAGGAGATACAAGTGCACATGACGAGTTGCAGTTTTCATGGCAGACAAAACACATTTGACGTTTACATTTATTACAATAATGGCATAGTGCTTGGTAATTATCTATTGAGCTATCTCCACCTCTGTCAACTGGTATCCTATGATCAAATTCCAAAGATACTCTATCTTTAGCAAAAGTGTGTGGTTGTATTGCACTAGATTCTTTCAATAATGAACCACAAATATTACATCGTCCATTTTGACGTTCTAAGATAATATGTTTATCTGATGAACTTATCTGTTCTCGGACAGCTTTAGCGTTTGGGTTGAACAATGAATCATGATCTTCCTTGCGAAGGACATATTGTCTATTACCTTGAAGGCCTTCAGCATGAACACAAGAGAACCCCTCCTCTGTCCACAATTCACTAAAAGGTTTATTAGCATCTCCATAGCGATCTTTTATCCAACTTTCATTAAATTTGCCGTTTAGGATTTGCTTGATTTCTCTGCATTAGTCCATTACTTGTGGTTGGGTCGACCTAGTCCAAATTTTGTGCTCGATTAAGACCTGGTACATTTTGTGGTTTCGCTAGTACATTCTTGTGCTCAAGCTAGTCCAAATCTGCGGGTCAAGCTAGTACACCTTTTGTGGTCGCAGGCAAAAATTCCCTGTTCAACAAAAAATAATGGCTTGTACAGATTAAAACTTCTGCACAAGCCACATCTAAACAAATAAACCCTCCTTCGTTAAAATAGTAATGCCTATATTACTAAGACGAAGGAGGATTTTTTATCTATGCGTCAGTTTATCACAAATATGCTTAACATTCAAGAGGATAAGATTGAGGAACTACAAACCATTGCGCAGTCCGACGGCTCAATCATTATTAATCTTAAGCTAAAGGTTACCTCTAAGATCTGTCCGTTCTGTTCCGGACCTGTAAAAATTCATGGATACTACCCACGAACTCTCACACACTCTACACTGGTCAACCGTAAATGTAGCATTGTTTATCGCCAAAGAAGATTCCGTTGTCCCAAGTGTTCTTATTCTTTTAACGAACTTAATCCCTTTACTAAAGCCAATGACGGACTAACTCACGAAACCAAAATTAATATTTTGAAAGATTTAAAGCATCCCGAAGACACTTATACCAGTGTTGCTGAACGATACCATGTTTCCAAAGCTACTGTTCTAAGATTATTTGACAAACACGTAGATATTATGCGTAAGCCTTTACCAATGGTATTATCCATAGATGAGCACTATTTCCCTGAATCTGATATGGATTCTCTTTACTGCTGCCTGCTCATGAATTTTATCACGGGTGAAGTAATAGATGTACTTCCTACTCGCAGAAAGCATTACCTTATTGACTATTTTGCCTCTATCCGTGGAGATATACAGAATTACACTCTCAAACTCAGCGAACTCAATAACGTAAAGTATATATCTATGGATCTGTATGACAATTTTAGGGATGTTGCACAGATATGTTTCCCGGATGCCATTGTTTGTGCAGACAGCTTTCATGTAACCAAACATCTTACAGATGACTTTAATAAGATTAGGCTAAGATGTGCACGAAATACTGAAAACCATACCTATGAGTATCTTCTAAGAAAATTTAATTTTGTATTTAACCATACTACGGACTTAGATAATGAACTAAAATACAACAAAGCCTTAGGCCGTTATGTCAATTTAAGAGATATCCGAGACTTACTGTTTGCTCAATTTCCAGAGTTGGAAATTGCTTATAACTTAAAAGAATTGTATCTAAAATTTAATCAGAGTGGAGAATATTACAAAGCTTCCGGCAGTCTCGAAGAAAACTATGATATACTTAAGAACCGATTTGGTGACTCCGGAATACCTGAATACAATGAATTTTATGGTCTTCTAGTTAATTGGAAACAAGAAATACTAAACTCATTTACAACGATTAATGGCAGGCGCATAAATAACAGTTACATTGAATCGAAGAACAGAATTTTGAAGAAACTTATTATAAATGCCAACGGCTTTAGAAATTTTAAACGAACCCGTAACCGAATCCTTTATTGTCTCAACAAATACGATAAATTCACTCTTTAAAGACGAAAATGGCTGGAGCAATACGCTCCAGCCATTGAAACCCAATAACATGGACTAGGTCGACCACAAAATTTGTACTAGCACGACCCACATATTGTAATAGGTCTACCCACAACTACGGACTAGGTCGACCCACACTCATGTAACAGCCCAACCCCAAAATTTGGACCAATGCCGATTTCTCTAAGTCTGTTATTTGCTCCAACTAAATCCTCTTCTGAACAAGTTTCATACTTTATGAGCAATAGAAGACCAGCAATTGTTCTTCTTTTCGTGAGCCATATAATTTTGTCTTCAGGGAATACTATCTCATAACCTCTGTCATAAATTTTAGCCTTTCTTATTTCTATAATATCTTCAATTCTTATCATCGTTTTGCTCCTTTATTTACTGTGTAGTTTAAGCCACAGTTTTTTTACCGTTTCAGAAGTATTGATATCTGAAATATAATTGTTTAAGTTTGTATAGAATGAAGAGCGAGCTTTAAAAGTCATTCTTTGTAACGTGTCGCAAACCCATTCGTAGATGTTCCAATAATAGTAAATAATATCTTGATATTCATAACTACCCATATATACATGAGTTGTACTTTTCTTCATTTCGGTAGGGCAATCTTCAGGTCTGCAAATAACAATTATTTCATGAAGATCTGCATTGGAACTCTGATTGTATGTATTTACGCAATCGTAAGAATCACGTATTCTTGCGATATCAAATGGTTTAACTGTTATCTCATATACCTTGTAGATGTTTCCGTCAGCTGACTCCTCATTAACATCACCGGTTTTTTTACTTGTTGTACTTGTAACGGAAGCTCTGTCTTTCTCTTCGGTTACAATAATTCCAGTGTTCATTGCCAAATGGTAATTTTTTAATAAAAACGCAGCTATTTTCTGTGGTGTATTACCAGCATAACAGATCGTAACATTACCAGTGATCTTGCGATTCAGAAGCTCCGAAAAGCGCTGGAATCGCAGGTAACAGTCAAAGATGGCCTTATCTTACATTCTGATCAGGGCTCACAGTATACCTCCAAAGCATTTACCGAATTCTGCGAATCGGTAAATGTGACACAGAGCATGAGCAAAGCAGGATATCCGTACGACAATGCGCCGATGGAGCGTTACTTCAATACCTTGAAGAATGAATGCACAAATTTGTATGAGTTTACAACAGAGGAAACACTCTATCAAAAGGTAGAAGAATTTGCATACGTTGATTATAATCATGTTCGTCCACACAGTTATAATGGTTATCGAACTCCATATGAAGCAAGGACGGCAGCATAAATTGATAAGCGCTATTTTTTAGCCACAAGTGTTACAAAAAAGCTTGACCACAACAGAAAGTATAGATTCGAGAGCAAATAACTGGATATATAGGTAGTTGTCTGTTGGGTCAATAGGGTCATAGATGGATAATCCACTTTGATAGATTCTTTCTGGGTAGTTAATCATTTGTTCGCCTTCTCATCTGTTTCGATGCACATGAATAATTGTGAAATTGGTACCCCTAAGCCGTTGGCAATTTTTTCAATATTAGCTATTGATATATTCCTTTTTCCGGCTTCCACGGAAGCATAATATGTCCTATCCATATTGATAAGGAGAGCAAATTTTTCTTGGCTCAATCCTATTTTATTTCGATAAAAACGAATACATTTTCCAAATGATAATTGTATTGACGCCATGCTTAGTACCTCCTTTCTATCATTATAAAAGTCAACGGCATTTGGAACAACGGACTATAAGCAACAAAAGAACGTTATTTCTATTGAATAGATGTCGCTCTCGTGCTTTGTCTGCAATATAAAAATCCCACAGATTTCATCCTTGTATGGGTGAAATCTGTGGGATTCTTGCGTTTTTGGAGAGGTAGATTGTATAATCAACTTGAACAAAAAATAAAATAAAAAATCCACAGTGGACATCCTATGTTAGAATTAGTTTGCTATTATAATTCAAAGGAGCACACTGCTGACACTGTCATTGGTCACCGTGAGGGCAAGGAATCATGCGTATTCACTCTAGTAGAGATGGTTACGCGTAAGTACATCGCCATAAAGATATCCGGACGCACCACCAAAGGAGTACAGGAGGCTATTGCACAGCTACGACGGCTATACGGCAAGCGGTTTAGCGCTGTATTTAAAAGCATTACCTCTGACAATGGTGCCGAGTTCCAAGACTTCAATAAGTACGAGGAACGCTACGGGACGAAGATATACTTTGCGCATCCGTTCTCCTCATGGGAACGCCCGCAGAACGAACGTCACAACGAGATGTTGCGTCAGTACCTGCCGAAAGGTAAATCTGTTGACGAATATTCAGCGGATGAGATACTGCGCATGGCCGATAAGATGAATGCTCGACCTCGCAAATCTCTAGGCTACTACAGACCGGATGAACTGTTCGACGCTTTTCTTGATAAGGTGTATTCCACTTATATAGTTGCTTGATAAATCTTGTTCAATTTGCACTTGCAATCTACCAAGAAAAATAATTATTAAAAGGTGACAGAAATACAGATACCATATAATTGCTGGTATCTGTATTTCTGCTTTTTGTTGATTTGCAATGTGGAAGATTTTTATGTATAATTATTTTGGAATACTATAGAGAAAGGGGGAGGATTCATGCAAAACTTGTCACCATTACGATATCCAGGCGGAAAAAGTAAATTAGCTGATTTTATTGGCTTAACAATACAAAATCTAAACATGCCAAATTGTACATATATTGAACCGTTTGCTGGAGGCTCTGGAGTTGCTCTTTCTCTTTTACTCAATGGTATTGTTGAAAGAATAGTTATAAATGATCTTGATAAAGCAATTTACTCTTTTTGGCGTGCAATTAAACAAGAGCCTTTTAGACTCATAGAGAAAATCGAAAATACACCAATAACAATGGATGAATGGTATAAACAAAAACAGATATATTCATCTTCAACTACATATTCATTAGATCTGGCTTTTGCAACACTATTTCTTAATAGAACTAATCGTTCAGGAATACTAACGGCTGGGCCGATTGGGGGTTATGCTCAAGCTGGAGAATGGAAATTGGATGTTCGATTTAACAAGGCTTCGTTAATTAAGAAGATTGAAATGCTATCCGTACAAAAAGGTAACATAACCGTTTACAACAAAGATATCATTAGCTTGATAAATAACTATATTCCCCGATTTGGTACGAATACATTTATTTATTTTGATCCTCCATATTATAATAAGGGTCAGAAATTATATAAAAATTTCCTCACACCATGTGATCACCAAAAGATTCATGATGCCATAGTTCAAAATGTTCATGTGCCATGGATTATAACATATGATGGTGTTCCGGAAATTTGTAATCTATATGCACCATATATGACCAGAGAATTTGATTTGATTTACAGTGCAGCAAATAAAGGTAAGGCATCTGAACTGATGATTTTTTCTGATGATTTTTTATGCCCGACACAAGAACAATTATTAGATCATCAGATTAGCATATCTTTTCGAGTGTAATTGTGGGAGGAACATACATGATTATTAAGAGTATAGAGATAGAAAAATTTCGAGCGTTTGAACATGCTTCTTTTGAACTTGGAAAACGTATTACAGTAATTTCTGGACGTAATGCTACACAAAAGACAACTGTATTGGGGATGATTGGGCAGCCATTTACAATTTCATCAAAAAATCATCCCATGTATGGGTGTAAAACAATAGATGGTTATAATTTTCGATCGCAATTTCGAGAGAAGTTTAAGATTTCTCCTGAACATGATATCATTGGTGAACACAAATGGAAATTGTACTTACAAAATGGGATTCATGAGAAAAACTATTTTTCTATTGAAAGTATTGCAAGAAAACAAAATGGTCATGAACCAACATTGAGGTTTTGGAACGCTGAAAGTCGTGCAAAAGGTGCTGGATATGTTCAATTGCCGGTTTATTTTTTGAGTTTGAGTCGTTTGTTTCCTATCGGAGAAACGGGGAAGACTCAGTCGATGAAATTTGATCTTACACAGGATGAGTTGGAGTATTGTATTCGGAATTATAGAACGATCTTGTCTATTCAAAGTGTTGGTGATAGTCCAACTGTTGGACTTGAAAAAGGTGGGCCTGCGAAAACATTTGCTGGTGTAAGTGACAGTGCTCATGATATTTTTACGAATTCTGCTGGAGAAAGTAATGTAACTAAAATTATATTAGCTGTCCTTTCTTTTAAGAGATTAAAAGAACAATTTGGACGCAACTATAAAGGGGGAATACTTTTAATAGACGAAATTGATGCCACTTTGTATGGTTTTTCTCAAGCAAAGTTAATAGATTATTTATGGCAAGCTGCCAAAGATTATAGGATTCAAATTATTTTTACAACGCATTCACCAATTATTCTGAAGTGTGTTAGTAAGTATCACAGAAAAGAACGACAAGAAAAAGGTATAAATTTACCTCTATCTGCGTATGATAGTTCTATAGTGTATTTAGAGCCCTGTTATGATGAGGAGGGTAAAAGAACTATTATGCCTAAAAATATATCTTCGAGTGATGAATTGAATGTAATTTTGAATGATATTAATCTTACTGTTCCTATAGGCGGGACGAAGTTAAATGTATATTGTGAAGATATGAGAGCCATCTGCTTTTTACAGTATGTACTCTCGAATGCTTTGAACATAAATTTGGAACTATTTATGAGTTTTATTGATATTAATTTAGGATGGACAAATTATGTTCAATTAGCAGAGAAGAAGGTTCCTGAATTTCGTGATAATATTGTCGTACTTGATGGGGATGTAATTTATAAACCAGAATACAAATCAAAAGCCCGTGTTATTGATGAATTTGGTAATTTTTTATTTTTACCACTTGTAATTGAAAAAAATATATTTGAGCTTTTAAAAAACCATTCTGCATTTTTAAGATTTCAGTCATCTTATTCAAAGGTTTCTGGGTTTAATTATGATGTGTGTTTTAACGAATGGCCTTTGGATGCAGAACAATACAACACAATCCAATTTAAACATTGGTTTGAAAATACTTCCAAAATATTAGGCGATCAAAACATACTTTTTGCTTTTTGGTGCAGTGAAAATAGGGATATGGTAGAAAATTTTGTTGAAAATTTTATTTCTACGTTTAATGCACTTGCAGAAAAGATGGAAGTTGACACATTACCATTTACGCTTATGTCAAATGAGGAACCAAATCAGAACACAGAAATATAAATAAAACCCTAAAATATAGATTTTTTATTATATAAGAAATATCGATTTGAAATCAATTTAACAAGTCTCTTGGAAAAAGAAAAACCTCAATTCAAATGCACAATCTGAATTGAGGCGCACTTATCCCTTAAAGTGAATATGAGATTTTTATTCGTTCAAAAAATAATCCATATCTAAAATATCGTCATCCTTCATACGACTAATTTCTTCTGTGGTATATCCTTCTGGTGGGTTAAGCATGCATTTTTCTCTAAGT
>OHMO01000720.1_pt1 | contig 14962 bp, 9 predicted proteins | sample 1569321 | NCBI WGS metagenome assembly OHMO01 (sample SAMEA3879504, study PRJEB24766) | human gut metagenome | biome: human-associated habitat; feature: feces | place: USA | collected 1985/1987
CTGACCCTGATACCTTTCCTGCAATCCTTCTCAAGCAGATATGACAGATTGGCCGGTACGGTGGTTGCTGATTCCGGTTATGGCTCTGAGGAGAATTACCGCTTCATGTCAGAGAACGGTATGGAAGCCTACGTCAAGTACAACTACTTTCACATGGAACAGTGGCCGGGATTAAACTGTGAAAACTGCATTCGGATATGTCAGCGAAAATGCCGGATACAGAGCCGTCAGATGTGAAGGCTGTCCGCTAAGATGTCGATGTTTTAAGGCAAAGGGAAACAGAACGATAGAATTAATCACAGACTTAGAAGATACAGGTAGAAAACCAAAGAGTTGTTGTGTTCCAAGAAAGGACTGAAACACGGAGGACAGAGATGTATAGAACCGGAAGTAGTGTTCGGACAAATAAAATACAATATGAACTACAAACGTTTCCGCCATTTGGAAAGGATAAGGTCTTCATGGATTTTTCCTTCTTGGCCATTGCCTTCAATATAAAGAAAATGTGTGCAAAAATGATAAAAGAAGGTATGAATTGGCTGATGAAACTGTTTTATAAGCTTACAACTGCTATTTTTAGATGTTGGGAACAAACAAATCAAAGAAGTATCCAAAATATCGCAACTTAAAAAAATGAACCGATTTTTATAGTCAACGAAAAAAAGAAGGTGCATCGTGCATTACGACACGCCTCCATAGGATTCCATGTGTCTTGACGCTGACAAGCTTCAAGCGGGTCAGGAACTCCGTCATCCGGCCGGCAAAGGCTGTGGGATGACTTCATCCGAGAGTTCGACAGTATCAAACTGCACGACAAGAATGGAAGGACCTACTCCCCGAAGACCAACCTCAGAGGCAGCAAGGGGACGGTATGGCTGTATCTGGAATCCCGAAGCTGAGTACCGTTTTTTCACGGTGCATACTGCCGTATGGATAAAAACGGTTGTATCAATAACGACCATGACATCCACATCCGGGCACAGCGTGCAGCCGAACGGGTGGCCCTGAAACGGGGCTGGACGTGTTCAACGATGAATTTGACTACCGGGAGACAGCCAACAGCCGTGACCTTACGGACATGGCAGTGGCTCTCTTTGTCGGGATGCTCGATGTTCCGGCAGTCCCTTCCGAAGGCGGAGGCAGTTCCAGCGACCTTCCCTGGGGGCGTTAGGACGAGGATGACCGGGCGTAAACCCAAGACAGGACTTAAATGATAGAAAACGATGAACAAAGACAGATTTGATTTTTTAGAAATAGATGTGGCAATTCCGGCTGCTGAAAAGATGCAGCAGGAAGATCGGACAGCCGTTGTATTGGAGAACAACTGCAAGGTCGTCGGCATTCTTAATGAGAAGGTGGAAAAGCTTGAAAACAGACTTGCGGAAGCCCTGTCCGCACCGGACGAGACTGTCTCTTCCTTTCATAAGGCAAGCAGGGTGACTGTCGGCGAGGACTCCAGACGTGTGCTTGAACAGGAAGGAGATGCCATTTGCCGGAAGACGACCGAAATGATTGGCAAGGAAGGCAAGAAGCTGATGGACCGCCTGTCCATGAGAGACAGGACAATCGTCTCCACGGTTGTTTTTTGGTGCATGGTGGAAACGGTCGTTTTTCTTTTGGCGACTTTCATCTGCACCTGTATGGTCAACGCACAGTTCATCCACAACACCATGCTGTGGAAAATGCTCGGTTGTGTGGCAGGATTTCTCCTGCTCTGCATTGGGCTGACAGCTTTTGTCTGCCATAAACTGAAACTATAACCCTAATAAAATATAATTATGGCAACAGTTAAAATTCGATTTCGTGCCTCTACCGTTGAAAACAAAGAAGGCACCTTGGTTTATCAAGTGATTCACAAGCGACAGACAAGACAAGTCTCTACCGGTTACAAACTATATCCACAGGAATGGAACATGCTGTATTCGACTGTGGATTTTCCTCCGAAATGTACGGAAGGTCGTCGTAATTACTTGGCTGCATTACAGGCAAAGCTAATCGTGGATATAAACATGCTGAAAAGCATCATTGTGAAACTTGAACATACAGGCAAGGACTATCGGGCTGATGATGTGTTGAGATTGTATCGTTCACCGTCGGAAACCAAAGGATTTGTTTCCTTTACCGAATCCCTGATTGCAGAGTTGAAGCGAACCGGCAGACAATGTACTGCAGAGAGATATGCAACCACGCTAAACAGTTTTAAGCGCTTCATGGCGGAACGCAATGACATACCTCTTGATTTGGTTGAGTCAAGCCTTATGGTAGAATATGAAACTTTTCTGAAATCCAATGGGATATGTCCAAACAGTATTTCCTTTTATATGCGCTGCTTACGTGCTGTCTATAACCGGGCGGTAGAAAAAGAACTGGTTGTGCAACGAAATCCTTTCAAGCATGTTTATACCGGGATTGATAAAACAGTCAAACGTGCTGTTCCGCTGAAAATAATCCGTCAGATACGTGAGCTTGATTTGACACTCACCCCTGAACTGGATTACGCAAAAGATTTGTTCCTTTTTTCTTTCTATACCAGAGGAATGTCGTTTGTCGATATGGCTTATCTGAAAAAGAAAAATCTGCAGAATGGAGTGTTGTCATATCGCCGTCAGAAAACGGGACAGCAGCTCTTTATCCGGTGGGAGAAGCCTATGCAGGAAATTGTTGACAAATACGATACATCCGGCACTCCCTTTTTATTGCCGATTATCCGAGACATGGAGGCAGACAATAGAAAGCAGTACAAATGTGAGTCTTACCGGGTAAATCAGAGTTTAAAGAAAATCGGCAAACAGTTAGGATTGACTATTTCTTTAACAAGCTATGTTGCCCGCCACAGTTGGGCAAGCATCGCCAAAAGTAAGAATATTCCTGTTGCTACCATCAGTGAAGCCATGGGGCACGATTCCGAGCATACAACCCGTATTTATCTCGCATCACTCGATACCACAGTAGTGGACAAGGCGAACAGTCTGATTCTAAAATCACTGTAACATACAAGCCGCTAATGACATCTGTTACAAGGCCATAAATCGATACTTTATCCAAGTTCGGTTTATGGCATATAATATGTCCTGAAAATTATTGTTCAACAATTTGGCTTCAGTCTTTTTATATCTTTTGGATGGATCTATTTATCCAATGCGTTTTCGTGCATAACTGATTGCAGGAAGCGCAATTCTTATTTTATAGCCTTCCTTCAAAATGCTTTTTTTCATAGCCATCTCAACGAAAATGACGAATAAGACAGAAAAAAGAGTAGGTGAAAAAGGTTTCGGAAGAATAGGAAAATTGTTAAATGAAAACATGTTTCTCCCTGTAAGAGATTTAATTATGTTACAAACATATAAAAAAATCCCTTATAGGGCAATAAAATCAACCATATTTTTTTTCAGTTATTTGCATTTTATTTTTCCTCATAACAATCGTTGAACTTTTTGAATTGCCTATTAAACGATATATTGCTAATAATCAGGTAAATATGACTTATAAAAAGGCTTTGTAAATCTCTTACAGGGAGAAATGTATAGTGTGTGATATTCTCTCTTATAAAAAATGAAAACACGGGTGCTACCCAATCTACTGATAACAGCATGCCGGCTTGCCGGTACGAATGGAATAATTAAGAAGGAAAATATGAAAAAATTAATCCTCGGTGTTTTCCTTGCCGTTTGCTGGTGTACAGGCACTGCAAACGCGCAGGATATAGCAGCAAAGACCAATTTGTTGTATTGGTCAAGTACGACGCCCAATTTGAGTTTTGAATTTGGGCTGGGTAAACGCACGACCCTCGACCTCACAGGAGCTTACAATCCCTGGACGCTGAATAAGGATAGTAACAAGAAGATAAAGCACTGGCTGGTGATGCCGGAGTTTCGTTACTGGCTCTGTGAGCGTTATAATGGTCATTTCTTTGGTTTGCACAGCGGTTATGTCTTTTATAACATCAGTGGTGTGAGAGTTCTGTTTCAGGATAAATCAACCAAGAATCACCGTTATCAGGGTTGGGCTACGGGAGCCGGTCTTTCCTATGGTTATTCGTGGATTCTAGGCAAACGGTGGAATATCGAAGCAACTATCGGTTTAGGTTACATCTATTCGAACTATGACAAATACGAATGTGCTACCTGCGGCAAATTCAAAGGTAGCCGGAATAAACACTACTTTGGCCCGACCAAAGCGGGTATCTCTCTGATATATATAATCAAATAACAATGGAAAAACTATGAGACACATATACATTATATTATTACTGATGCTGGCATGCAGGCCGATTATGTTGCTTGCTGAAAACGAAACCGGTTACCTTCCCTCCATCGCTATTCGTCAGGGAGGTGTAGCCAAGCAGGATCGCATGGTTGAACTGAAAATGTCTGTAGATTTGAGCAATGCCAGAATTCGCACACAGCATACCGTAGCACTGACACCTGTACTCGTCTCAGCGGATGGAAACCGGGAAATAGCCTTTCCGCCGATTGTCATTGACGGAAAAACACGCCACAAGGTTTACTTGCGGGCACAACGTCTCGAAAGTGTAGAGCTTCCCCCTTATCATAATGATTCTGCACAGGTGATTATATGCCATAGCAGCAAGAACCAACAGTATGATTATGCGGCTACCGTACCCTACCGGCGATGGATGCTCGACGGACGGGTGGAGATTCGCGAAGAGGTACACGGCTGTACCAATTGTGGAGAGGGAAAGTCAGAGCAGGACTTGCTGAATGGAGTTTTGCCTACCTATATCCCTGATTATCGTCTTCATACCATCGCGCCGGAACCTGAACCGATAAAGGTACGTGCAGAAACACGCACGGCTCGCCTGCAATTCCGGCAGGACAGTTATAAGATTCTGCCCGGACTTAAGGATAATCGCTCCGAACTGGATACCGTTTCCAACTCCATTGATTTGGTGAAGAAAAATACGGATGTCAAGATTATCGGTATTTACATCACCGGTTACGCTTCGCCTGAAGGTAGTGAGGCTCACAACCTTACCTTGTCAGAAAATCGTGCTAAGGCACTGGCTGATTATATCCGCCGTCACGATGCCATATCCCCTGACATGCTCCATGTGGACTGGAAGGGTGAAGACTGGGAAGGCTTAGTCCGTGTACTCGGTAACTATCCGAAGTTGTTGAAACGTGACGAGATATATGAGATTATCAAGCGATACCCGGACAAACGTGACTTTTGCGAGTTGCAGCTTCAGAAACTCGTTCCGCCGACCATCTACCGGAGATTGCTCGATGAGATTTATCCTGCACTTCGTCGCAACGAATATCGCATTGAATACAACGTGCGCAACTTCAACCTCGAAGAGGCACGCCGCATGGTCAATGAACGACCGGACTTGTTGAGCCTGACAGAAATGTACAAGGTGGCTGATTCCTATGGAAAAGGCACACCCGAATATGATAAGGTAATGGCTACAGCGGTACGTTACTTCCCGACATCGCCTGCCGCACTCAACGAGAATGCTGTGAATGCCATCTCGCGCAAGGAATATGACAAGGCGGTGCAACTGCTCGAAAGGTCTGAAGTCGCTGCACAGTCTGCCGAACTGTTGACCACCCTGGGTGTAGCTTATGCCGGAGTTGGGCAATATGAAAAGGCAGAGGATGCTTTCCGTCGTGCTTCTGAGTTGGGTTCTGAACCGGCCCGGCATAATCTGAAGGAAATGCTACAGGTTATGGATCAATTGTAATCACCAGGAGATATAATCAAACATTTGTTCAATTTTGAATACTTAATTCTTATGAAGCTTAATAAGTTTTTTATGCTGGCAATGGCTGGTTTGGCCATGACCGCATGTAGTAATGATGATGAGATGGGTAACAACCTCTCTGGTAACGGTGTGGTAGAGGTGAAGATTGTCGCTCCGCAGTCACGTGCTCTCGAAACTCCGGATGCTTCCACTGATAATAAAGTCACAGTAGAGGGAGATATCTATGTGAAGTTGACAGCAGACCAAGGTGGTGATACGAAAAAGGTTACTGCAGATGGAGGAGTTTACACTGTGAAATTCTACAACGTACAAAAGCCATCAAAAATTGAAGCCTGGATTAATGACGGTGACACAAAAGGTATGGGCGAAACAAATATTTCTGACATGCAAATAGTTGCTAAGTCTATTCCTGCTTATGGCTCAAATGATAAGGTTAACTTGACTGGAACAACTGAAACCACTGACGGAAAGACATATGAAATGTACGCAACTAGCGTAGATTTGAAGATTCCTGTAGCTCGTTTGGAAATTTCGGGTATTAAGCACGTGCACCTTGCAGAGCCTGATAAAGGTTGTAAATATTCTGTTTTGACCATTGACGGAATATATTTGGACAAGGTTTCTACTACCTTAGGTGGTGAAGCTGTTGATTATTCATGGCCGGCTGTTGAAGGTGGTGCCCCATTACCTATTCTGAGAGATGAGATTACTGAACCGGGTAATAATTTCATGGATTTGGCTAAAGTTTGGCCAAGTGCAGAATCTGGTAAAGTTTATGCTTACAACTTCTATCCAAGTGAAAGTCAACAACCTCTTGTAAAGATCTATTTCGAAAAAGCTGAAGCTTCTGATGCACAGAACCCTGTAAGCGAGCCGCGTTATGCTGTCATCAAGAGTTACAACGGAGATTCAAACTTCAAGTTTGTAGCTGGTAAAATCTATCGCATTACTGACGTAAAATTGGATGACAAGAACATTATCGGTGACGAAGAAGGTAACACTCTGTATGGTGTAGATGTTACTGTAAAGGAAGCCCAGTGGAGTATAGAAACTATTACCGGTCAATGGGAGGAACAGTAAATCTACCAGTCTGTTACCCTATCCATTAAATCGTTAGGGCAACAGATTCATCACTAAGTAAAAACAGCCGGGACTCGTCAGGTAAACCGATAACGGTACTGCCAGAGCGGTCCCGACTGTTTGATTAACATTTCCCGGTAAACGGGAAAGCATCACTTGGAAAATCCATCAACATGATAAAATGACAATGAAACTGATACAAAAAATAATAGGCTTGATGCTGGTGCCTGCTCTGTTCACCGGTTGTATCAAGGAGGACATGGATGATTGTATGAACGTTGCAGTCTGCTTCCAATACAATGCTGATGGACAAGACAACGTGCTGCAAAATTATATCCATGACATCAACCTCTATACCTTTACCACCAATGGAAGTATTCATAGCCGCATACCTGTCGGCAAGGAATACTTGACGAACGAGAAGCGTTTCAAACAAATTCAGCTCCCCGCCGGAAACTACAGTCTGGTGGCGGTTGCCAATGCCTATGACAAAACAGAAGTAAAGACGGGCGGAAGTAGTTTGGAGCAGATTTTTATCCAGCATCCCCAATGGCAGAACTCGGCTGCACTTTCTGGTCAAGACCATAACTATTTGGGACGCTGTGACCTGCAAATACCAGACTATCATACCTTACAAGAAGTTACCATTCAACTTTTCAGTGCGCACATAGATGCTTATGTGGAAGTTCACGGCCTGCAGCCGCCCGTACGCAGCGGAGAGGCTACAGCTCCAGCCTACCGCATTTCCATTTCCAATGCCAATGCGCAAACCAATCTGCTGAATCAGGTTCAGCCCGGACAGTGGACTACCGTGGCACAGGATTTACACTTCGATTCGGCTACACAGACTTATCAGACAACCGATATGGCACTTTTCCGCATGGATAGCGAAGGCAGTGTCATCGAATCGCTCTGCCGCCATCAGATCCAACTGGAAGATCGAGACGGCAACGTGCTTGTATCTTTTCCTCTCAGCGATTATCTGAAGGAGAATGCGAAATACATTGATGTGACGAAGCAGGAAGCTTTCCTCCCCATCAGTATCAAATTTACTCCGGTAAGCGTTACGATTGAAGTACCGTCCTGGTATATCGAAGACATCGACCCGGAATGGAGTCATTCTTAATAAACTAAAAGGAGAATATTGAAATGAATAAACGATTACATCATATAATAGCCTCACGGCATATCCTGGCTGCTTTCATGTCTCTGTTCCTGCTCTCGGCAGTCTCTTCCTGTTCGGAGGATGAAAACCCGGAGACGGGAAAAGCGACCGTGAAGATGACCTTTACCACACGGGCCGGAGCCCAGACCGGAAGTGTTTCTGCACTGGAAGAACGGGAACGCATGCAGACCTTGCGTGTCATTATGGAAAATGCCGAGACCCACGAAATCCTCTATAATGTCTTTTATGACAATCTGCAGAACGGAACCAAAACGGTTACCTTTCAGGATGTGCCTGTGAAAGAAGGAGGCACCGACTTCAATTTCTATGCGATAGCCAACGAATCATCCTTTCTCTTAGAAAGTGAACCATTGGCTGGCAAGGACATAGACTTGGACGCCCTTTATAATCGTGATATTACGATTGATTTTAATGGCAATGCACTCCCCTTGCCTCAGGCCAAGAAGAATCAGAAAAAGATTCTGCCTAAACCTGGAATACAGGAACACTCTGTACCGTTGGAGTTTCCCGTGGCAAAGATAGGTGTTATTTTCACCAATGAAATCGAAACGGAACAGACTGTAGAAGACATCCGGATACCGAATCTTAAGGTAAATACCGGAAAACTCTTTCCGCAGGATTTCAATTCAGAAGATAGTGCACCAGACGCAGAGGCAAATGCCGGTAACATAAGTTTCAGCCCTTCATCTTTGACAGTGCCGGCCGGCATGTTCGGAGGTGACCCGGGCAAAGCTTCCGTAACATCACTTTACGTTTATCCGGCTAAAGGCAGCAGCTATACACTGACCGCCAATTGGCCCGATAATAATGAAAAAACAGTTGACTTGAATCAGTCTGGTAAGTTGGCAGACGGCATCCGTCGCGGTATGCAGCTGAATATCGGCATTACCTTGAAGTACGGTGTCATGCAGCTGGATAATCTCACGGTGACGGTGGATAACTGGATCAATAACTTCATCACACCGGAATTTCAGTAACCTTGCTTTAAGATGTATAATTTAAATCAAGATGATCATGAATCTGTATATGATAAGAAATAGATTTTGCTGGATGGTGGCAGCGGTAGGCTGCTGCCTGTTGCCTTTCAGTTGTGTGCAGGAAGAGGACGGAGTTCAAGTCCCTGAACACGGACAAGGCATGAGTTTGCAGTTAAAGGTGAGAGCGGGGGCTGATAATACAGGTACGGCACCGACGACAGAGGAAAGCAATATCCATACCCTTCGGGTTTATGCCTTTGCGAATATTCCGAATGATCCAAAAGACGGCCGTCTGGTTGGATATTATTATACGGATCAAGTCTTACAGGCTCCTCATTCCTTTAATATGGACATCACATTCTATCAGAAAGGCACACAAAACGTGAATTTTTACGTGGTGGCCAATGAAAAAGCGATGTCGACTCCAGGTGATGACAAGCCTTTTACGGAATCTACAACCGAAAGCGATTTGAACCGTTTTAGGTTTACAACACTGACAACAGATATTGCCCGGGATGGACTGCCCATGTTTTACAGGTCAGACGTTCCGGTAGAATTGAATAAAGACGGTTTGAGCAAAAACTTGACTTTCAACCTGAGGCGCCCTATGGGAAAGCTTGGTGTGTATGCAGCCAAGCCTGCAGGCGAAAGCGGTAATCTGCGAATTACCGGACTGACCATGCTGGCCTCGGGTACGCGCACACATAATTACCTCATGCCACAAAGTGATGAAATATTGCAAGGCATTACAGGAATCAAGGGAGATATTCCGCTTGATGTTATCAATAAGGATGTGGACAAGACTATATCTCCAAACCTTTCTGATACAGAAAGACAGAATCCTGACAACTATACCCCTGTGTTGAACAGACCTTTCTATCCGTTTGAAAATCCCTGGGGAAGCCATTCATGGAATGCCCAAGGTGACGAAGGAGGCAATGTCCTTCAGATAGATTATTCTTTCGGTGAAGGAGATGCGCGTAGAGGATTGGTTTACCTGCCCCGTATTCAAAGAAATAATTTCTACGCTGTATGCTGCCTGATGCATAACGACGGTAAGATAACCGTTGAATATACGGTGGCCGATTGGGATGACGGGGGTACGGATGACCTGGGAGAGTTTGACTATCCCTCTTATACGAATCCCATCACTCCGGCAGATGGCACTTCGCTTCCTGAAGGAGGCAAGTATGACCAGCCGACGGTTTACTACAATCCGGATTCAAGTTCTCCTGATGGAAGTTATTCCTTTACATTTTCCATCACTGCCCCGAAAGGAGAGAACAAAGTATGGAAACCTGTACTATATGACAGAAATATAAATGATTTTTCTGTAGAGGTTTATCAGAAAGGTGTTCTATTGGGAGACAATAACCAGTCATATGCGACATCAGCGGATCCTTACGAAATCCGCATTCGGGCAAAAGAAAGAGATTATCTGACCAGTTCACCGGATGGTGAGAATCAGGTGAATAAGACGGTGGGGTTGGGCATTGCCTATACACCTGCATTGCTACCAGACAACACCTCCTTGCTGTTGATCAATGGACTGACCAATGACCTGAAATGGCAAGGAAGTACGCTGGCGGAAACTATCGTTATCAAACAAGTAGACATACCTAAAAATTGATAAGCTATGAAACAGCTATTGCATCATATTGTTTTCTGTTGCCTGGCAGCATGTTGTTTTACTGCATGCGACCATGAGGATATATTTCGTCAGACAGAGACGGAAGGTGACGGCAACAGTATCATTTTAAATCTTGCATCCGGTAAACTGCCTTTAACCCGTGCAAACGTGGAAGCGAACGGAGCTGAAATTGCTGTTAGTCATCTTGACGTACTGATTTTCAAGCAGGACGGAACAAAAGCCTGGCACGAACGTGTAGATGGAATAAAAGACGGTAAAGATAAGATAACCTTATCTGCTCAAAGAAGCACCTTTGATGAAAATGAATCGTATTGGGTATATCTTATCGCCAACAGTACTGCGGATGTGAGCATTTTCGAAGATGAAAACTTCACATTAAACAGCCTCAATGCACTAAAGCAGGAAGATAAGGACATACACATGACAGGCCTGGCATCTGCTACCGGTGTACCGCAGACTTTTCTGATGGATGGCGTAGCCTATCCGAAAGGTGAACAGGAACCGGCAACGGTCAAGATGGTGGTACTGAACAGTGGAGATAAAACGAACGATACGGAATTACAAACCGTGCTTCGCCGCGCAGCAGCCAAGATTGTAGTTAATATAAAAAGCGGTGAGCATGTACAGTTTGATAATGGTCCGCAGGCATATCGTGCCGGATATTATCTACGCAACATGCCTTATAGTACATCTGTTATCAAGCCGGCAGCGATGGACAAGGATGATGCCAAGCTGATGACCCCCGAATTGAACAATGGTGGATATTTCAAATGGACACCAAGTGTCATTACAGTGACAGCCTATGCCTATGCGCATGTTTGGGATAATGCAAGTACACTGGAAAAAGAAGTGCGGCTCATTGTAAATATCCCGATGAACTATCTCCCTGATAATGCAACTGAGTGGAAATTTTTAGACAACAGTTACTATCAGATTCCTGTCAGTTCAAAGAAAGAACTGAGTCGAAACACTTGTTATGAAGTTAATGTGACTGTCGATGCGCCGGGTGGAAGCAACCCTTCAAAACCGGTTCTTTTAAAAGATATCAGTTATTCTGTACGTGATTGGGATGAAGAACGGATTAACGTCGGTGGTGATACTGACCGTCCGGCCTATCTCACGCTGAACGAGTATGAGATGGAGATGCACAACATGGCAGATGATAACACTACGCTGGAGTTTGCCTCTTCCTCGGAAGTGACAGCTACTATTGATAGAGTCTATTATATCGACAAGTTCGGACAGGAAAAGGAGTTAACCCAAATAACAAACGGCAGCGCGGATGAATGGGGAGAGAATATTGGTTCTGATTATCGACCGAATTGGAAAAACCGTTGCATTATTAAAATTACACCGGATGAAAACATCACTGGAAAAATTCAGGTACATGGGGATGTACCTGGTAACAATGCTGTGAGATATATCATATTTACGGTTGAAAACGAAGAAGGTATCAAGCGTGAAGTCAAAGTGGCGCAGTATCCGTTGGAGTATATCACCAATATTCAGGGGTGGTATTCTTACCGTTCTGATTTCGGAGGAACGACGTGGGAAAATTATCGTGATCCATCTCAAAAACGAGTTAGTGCGTACAATTATGATAGCAGAAATGATACTTGGAGCTATTCAGCTACGAGATATGGAAATGATTATATATTTACTTCAAAGGTGGCGGAAGAAATTGAAACCGGCAGCAATAGGGGAAAATCTTCTATATCATACTATTATTATAATAGGTGGCAAACTTCACTTAGTACCAATGAAATTTGGAATGCAGGTAATGCCCGAATGTATCATGTTCAGATCACGGCAAGTTCTGGGGATTATACTTTAGGCCAACCTCGTATTACAAATGGCAAGACTGATCCTGGAGAAGATAATGCAGAACTGGTATCTCCTTCTTTTATGATTGCTTCTCAGTTGGGAGCTGTTTTTTCTATCAGTGATGAGGAAATGGCAGCAAGTCACTGTCGAGAATATGTGGAAGTGGCTCAGGATGGAACAGTTTATGATGATTGGCGTCTTCCAACACGAGCAGAATTGGAAATTATCATGGAATTTCAATATAAAGAAAATGCTGCAATGGATGAGGTTTTGGCAGGACCATCTTATTGGAGTGCAAGCGGCTTAGTCTATAATAATAAAGGCTCAGGAACTGCTAAAACAATCCGCTGCATCCGCGATGCCTACGACAAGAAAACCGGTAAATAGAAAGGAGGACGTATATGAATAAGAATATGATACAAAGATTGATTCATAGGATTATGGCAATGGCTGCTATAGCGGTCCTGTTGGTCTCTTGCCGTCAGGACGAATGGTTCGAGCCGTCACCCGTTGCCCGCGAAGGCTACGTGGCACTGCGGTTCAGTGCGGATATTCCCGCTATGGAGAAAGTGACTACCCGTGCGGTGGACCCCGACGGTGGCGGTGTGCAAGACATGACGCTGTTCTGTTTCGACAGTTACGGACTTTTCATCACGACCGTAACGGCAGATGTCAGCCCATCATCAGTCAGCACAGGTGTCTTCCAGGCTGAAGTACCCGAGAATACCCGGACTGTGCATTTTGTGGCCAACCAGGTGATGACGGAGTTTCAACAGGACCATTTCCGCAACAAGTCCGAATCGGAAGTAATGGCTCTGCTCGAAGGTTCTTCCGGACGCATGATTTACTGGGCACGTTTTGCTTGTGACAATACCAACGAAGAAATGAAGAAGAAATCCATTGCAGACCAGATGACCTCTGCAGGAAACAACATCAAAATGCTACGCAACCACGCCAAGGTATCTGTCCTCAATCCTGAAGAAAACGAATATTTTACTGTAACCGGATTTGCCGTTTATAATACCAGTGCATTCGGTACGGTAGCACCGTTCCATCCGGAGAAAGGCTTTAATTTTACCGAGGACGACTGGACGGCTGATGACTTTGTTACGCTTCCGTCGAATAATGCCAAATTGAGCGACATTACAGATGTGACCATAAATACGGAACAATATATATTTGAGTGTGAAAACAGAGCGGATGATCCTGTCAGCATCATTCTTCGTGGACACAACAACGGAGAATCAGAAGACCTCTATTACCGCGTCATGCTGGTAAACGATAACGGAGATCAAATCCTAATTCGCCGGAACCATCAGTATCAGCTGAACATTACCGGGAAACTCTCTTTCGGACAGGCAACCTTTGCCGAAGCATTGGAAGCGGCTGCTACAAATAATGTGTGGATTTCCATTTCCGACAAGGTGAACGAGGTCGAGGATGACAAATATGTACTCTCTGTATCTCAGACTGACCATGTATTGGGAGCAGAACACGCAAACGATATCTACACGATTTCCTATACAATCAAAGGAAAGGGCGAAGCATCCATTACATCCACTGACAAGGCAGAAGTAACCTGGATAAATAACGATGTGGCCCGACAGGATATAGTAAATAATTTCGTAGTGAAAAACGGTGTCGGTGAAGGTTCGGTTACTATTTCCCTACTTCCGATGGGTAACAACCAGAAACTGGAAGGTACCTTGCTGGTGAAACACGGACGGCTGCAACGTAAGGTCAAGGTCATTTTGGTGAAGGAACAGTCATTCGCTCCTTCGTGGGTAGGTACACAGATTTATGGTGGTATGAACCAACAAGACCCTACCAAAGACCGCTCGCACGTGACCGTGATGTTTACCGTTCCTGAAACCACCCCTGCAGAGCTCTTCCCGATGAAAGTGTATATCTCTGTCGGCGGCCTGGATATCCGTCCGGAATCCGGTATGAAACTAACTGTAGTACGTGAAGGGGATAAGGATTGGCATAGCAGTGGAGACATCACGCCGGAACCCGATTACAAATACCTCTATGTGGTGGAACAGCCCGGTGTGCAGCGTGTCTATTTCGAGAATATCCTGTCTCAGCAGGAAGGCAATACGGGAACGCTTCATATTGAGGCAAAACATTTCGAAACCATGCAGAGAACTTTTACGTACTCAGCATCACGTAAGTCCATTACTGTAGAAGGTCTGAAAGCTTATAATGCTATAGGTGGTGGCATAGAAGGATATCCCGATGACGAACTCATTCTCTATCGTCTGGTACCTCAGAAAAAAAATGCCCATGTCCAGTTTGACCTGCAGCTTCGTGATAAGGTAGGTGATGACGTGTCGGAAGATAAGAAGGGAGACCCGTTCAATGCAGAAAGTCAAGATGAATTCATGCTTTATTCTCGGTATCTGGATTTCTATACTGACGAGGAAATTGGTCAGGCAGGAGTAGACCGGTTTGATTGCCTCTTCTATACGGATGCATCAGATGCCTGGTGGAGGAAGAACAATCCAAATGGAGGTCGT
>OHMO01000726.1_pt1 | contig 14859 bp, 7 predicted proteins | sample 1569321 | NCBI WGS metagenome assembly OHMO01 (sample SAMEA3879504, study PRJEB24766) | human gut metagenome | biome: human-associated habitat; feature: feces | place: USA | collected 1985/1987
TGCTGTTATCATACGGATTTACTACCTCTGTCTCTGTTACCTCATAGATATGCTTCAGCCCATTTTTGTCGGTTATCATCACTTCATCGCCTATGGATATCTGACTTAGTGGTGTAAAAAATGTGCCATATCTGCTGCCATTATGACCGCACAATACGCAGTTGCCACTTTCTCCGATTCCTGCAGTCTCTTCTATATGACCAATCCCGGCATTAAGCACTTTACTTGTGGTCCCTTCCATTACCGGATACCTGATATCTAAGCCCGGTATCTCAATGATGCCGATAACACCGCCTTCTTTAAGAATGGTTTCATCCTCTTTACTAATGGAGGTTTGCTCTTCCTCCACATCTGTTTCTTCATCGTAATCATCCTCCAATGTCTGCTCAAATTCACTTATGAGCTGTTCTGTCTGTTTTTCTCCGGTTGCCCGCCAGAAAAAAGGGACTGCCATAATGGCAATCCCTGCTGTAATCAGTAGTCCTGCGACCACTTTTCTTATGCTCATATTATTCACTCTCCTATCGTGTTCTGCCCTCTCTGTCCGCTTGATAAGCACCTTTATCCTCTGCTACAATTGCTGCAGATTCCATTCTGTCATCAGCTTCTCTTTCTTCCTCCGGTCCGCTCAGGTCTGCATCCACAGCCTTTGCGTTCTCAAGGTCAAGCTGGGCATTCAGTTCACACTGCCTTGACAGCTTTTCTTCCAGTTCCTTGCTGTATGCAAATGGCTTGTCATACTCTGCCTTTGATGCTTCAAGGTCATTCTGGTACTGCTCAATCTTCTTTTCTAAGAAATCAATGTTCTCATGAAGTCCATTAAACAGGTTTTCAAGCTTCACCATGCTGCCGACAGGACTTGTGGAAAGCTCTGCCTTGTACTCAGTCTTTCCACGAAGCACCATATAATTGATGCCAAGGAAGTTCTTTTCCACAAGCAGCTCCAATCCGTGGAATTTACCGATTGCAGTTGTCTCTCCGGTCTTGCACTTGCTGATTGCTTCAAGCATCATCGTTCCGCCATCCACACGCTCTGTGTAGGTTGCTTTGCCTATGGTAATGGAAAATTCCGGATTATCAATCAGCTCTTTATCCCTTGTCTTAACATCTTCTCTTACATTAGCAAGCTTTTCTGTTGCTGTCTTAATCAGCTTCGGGTACTTAATCATAAAGTTATCCTGCAAGCCATATCTCTGATTGTCATAGGATGCCTTTAAGAGCTTTAATCTCTGGACATCATTGTCAATCTCCATCTTTTCCTTGATTAAAGGATTGCCTGTAGCAACCGCTTTAATCTCTGCATAGGAAAGTGTTGCCTCGTCGATATCCTCACAGCTTCGGCTTACCGCCTTGCTTGTCATGACCTGACTGATAAAACGCTGCTTATTCTCGACGAGTGACCAGTTGTATGCATCAAAGGTTCCTTTGGTAACATATCTGTAGATTGCAACCTCTTCATTTTCGTTGCCCTGCCTGATGCCTCGTCCTTCCCTCTGTTCAATGGAGCTTGGCTTCCAAGGGCAGTCCACATGGTGCATTGCAACAAGGTGTGTCTGCACATTGACACCTGTACCACATTTATCCGTAGAACCGATAAGCACTTTCTTTTTACCCGTCCTCATCTCCTTAAAGAGTGCATCCCTCTGGGCATCGGTCTTGGCATCATGGATAAATGCTATCTCATCTGCCGGAATACCATACTGCACCAGTGTTTCCTTCAGATAATCATAGATGGTAAAGTCTTTATCCGGTCCCGGTGTGCCGATGTCCGAAAAAATAAGCTGGCAGCCTATATGACCGTTGGCATTTCCTTTCTCATATTCCTTCCAGACATTCTCCGCTACCTTATTGAGCTTTCCATCCGGATTATTTGGTGCATCCTTATCAATCAGCCTTGCATCTGTTCCGAGAAGTCTTGCCTCATGGGTAATCTTTAGGAAGTTATCCACGCTTGGATCAACTCCACCGCCTCTGATACGCTCTGCCCTCACAACAAAGTCTTCCATGACCTGCTTCACATACCAGTCAGGCTCCGACTCCACAATAATAGGCTTGCCTCCACGAAGTGCAGGCACATCAAGGTCAAGCATATCTGCGGTCTGCACATCTGCTACCTCACGGAAGATATTCATAAGCTCCGGCAGATTCGTAAACTTATTGAATCTGCTTTTAAAACGGAAACCGCTTCCCTCTACAGTAAGCTCCAGTGCTGTTGTCACTTCACCAAAGTTCGCTGCCCAGGAATCAAAGTGATAAATCCCCATCTCTTCAAGTGCCGCTTTCTGTAAGTAAAGCTGCATGACATACATCTCACACATGGTATTGGATATTGGCGTACCTGTCGCAAACACAATGCCTCTGCCATCATTTATCTCAGACAAATACTGGCATTTAAGCTGCATATCCGTTGACTTCTTAGCTCCACTGCTGCTGATACCTGACACATTATTCATCTTGGAAAAAATCGCAAGGTTCTTAAAATTGTGCGCTTCGTCAACCATGATAGAGTCCACACCAAGTTCCTCAAAGGTTATAAGGTCATCCTTCCTGCTCTCATCTGATAAGGATTTCAGCTGCTCCTCCAGCTTTTTCTTCTGGCTTTCCATCTGTTTTACAGTCCAACGCTCCCCGTTACGCTCCTTCATCTCATCAATCGCATAGCTGATTTCATCAATCTGCTCATTGAGCATTCTTTCCTTTCTCTCTGCTGAGATCGGGATTTTTTCAAACTGCGAGTGCGACATGATGATACAGTCATAGTCACCTGTTGCAATCCTTGATACGAACTGCTTCCTGCGGCTCTTTTCAAAATCACGCTCTGTGGCAACCAGGATATTTGCTGACGGATAAAGCCTTAAAAACTCTGATGCCGTCTGACCGATAAGTGGCTTTGGAACAACCATGATCGTCTTATTGGCAAGTCCAAGTCTCTTCTGCTCCATGCAGGCAGCCATCATCTCAAAGGACTTTCCGGCACCAACGCAGTGTGCCAACAGGGTGTTTCCTCCAAGAAGGATTCTTGCCACCGCATTCTTCTGATGTGGCTTTAACTCAATCGCCGGATTCATTCCCGGAAACTGTAAGTGACTTCCGTCATACTCACGCAGACGGATGTTATTGAATGTCTCGTTGTAATATTCCACATACTTCTGTCTTCGCTCCGGCTCTGCAAACAGCCATTCCTTGAACTTCTCCTTGATCATGTTCTGTTTTTCCCTTGCAAGCATTGTCTCATTCTTATTGACTTCGTAATGATATTTGCCATCACCGTCATCAATCCTGTCCCTGACTGTTACAGTTTTAAGATTCAGCGTATCCTCAAAAATAGAATAAGCATCCATGCGGCTTGTACCATAAGTCTTAGTAGCTGCCACTGAATGCTTATCCATGCTTTTATTCTCGATGAACCATTCCATGCTCATCTTATTTAAGTGTACCTGAATGCCTGTATTGTAAAACTGGCTTCTGACTGCCCTTGCACGCCTTGGCGTATTGAGAAGTTCATAGATAAACTGCTCATAATCAAGCGGTTCAATCCATGTCGTACCAATCTTTACATCAATATCTGAAGCTTCAATCCATTCCGGCTGCACCTTTTCAAGTGCTGCCACGTTGCCTGCAAATCTTTCTGCCTGTGGATTGTCTGTATCAGCCGCCATAGCTTTTGCTACACGAAGCTTGTCTCTCACATTTCCGGAAAGATACTCGTCTGCTGTCTCCCAGCCGATGTCCGGATTATTCTCGTTGTAGCGGTCGGGATTAAGGAAAATCAGTCCGTCCAGCTCTTCCACAAGAACTGCCCTTCTAAGCTCTGCTAATGCATCGTCACTTAGAGTTATCTCATCCACTGTCTGTCCGGACTCTTCTGCAAGTTCTTCCTTTGCATTTGTAATATCCGGCTCATAGATAGAAAGCATATAGGCAAGATTTACATATCCAAATTCATTGACGGATACATTTAATGCTTCCACAGCGGTCTCCACTCTGTCTATGACTGTCTTTGCCTTAATCGTCTGCTTATAAAACATATCCGCTTTTTTCACCTCCCCATCTTCGTTTACTTCCTCAAGACTGCAAAGAAGTGGATAATCGCTGTCATCCCTGAATGCTATTCTGTTTGCTTTTGAAGTAATGGCTCCATACTGCTTTACGAAGGCATCATATTTTACATTAAGAAGTCTCTGCTTATCAGAAAGCTCCTCCTCGCTGCAGCCATCCATCTGGATATCAATCAGCTCTCTTGTTATCTGTCTGATTTCATCAAGGCATCGGATTCGCTCCTCGGCAGTCTGTGATACTTCTTTTTTTACCATCTCGGAATTTTCCCTGTAATAGAGTTTTCCTTCAAAAAATGTGTAAGTGTAGTTTCTCACATCCAGATCAGCCGGGATAACTTCCTCCGTCTGCTCCGCCTCATCTGCCACTCTCTCAAAATCTGTCATCTGGGCTTTGATATTACCGATAGCCTTATTGAGAGTCTCATACATATTGAAGTTCTCATCATTATTCACACAGACTGTATATCTGCTGTCCTGTCCGTAAATCCTTGTGTCATATTCCATAGATCCAAGCATCATCTCCGGATGCTCTGCAAAATAAGAGTTGACTGCAATGCCATTCTCAGTTACACCAAGGTGTACCCAGTCAGGTTCAATATCAATCTTTCTCTCCCTCTTCTGCAAAAACAGGATATCTGCTGTCACTTCGGTTCCTGCATTGTCTTTAAATGCAGTATTCGGAAGTCTTACTGCTCCCACAAGCTCTGCTCTTTCAGCCAGATACTTTCGGATAGTAGGATTTGCCTTATCAAGTGTTCCCTTTGTGGTGATTACTGCAACCATGCCTCCCGGTCTTACCTGATCAAGTGCTTTTGCCAGAAAATAATCGTGGATACGGAAGTTATACTTGTTGTACTTTGGATCAAATACCTTATAATCACCAAATGGCACATTTCCGACAACCACATCAAAGAAGTTATCCGGATATGTGGTATTCTCAAATCCTGTGATACTGATATTGGCATTCTGATAAAGCTGCTTTGCAATTCTTCCTGAAATGCTGTCAAGCTCCACCCCATACAGCTTGCTTCTCTGCATTGGTGCCGGCATACTTCCAAAGAAGTTACCGATACCCATAGATGGCTCTAATACATTGCCGCCTCTGAAACCAAACTGGACAAGTGCCGAATTTATGCACATGGCAATCTCCGGTGAAGTATAAAAGGCGTTATTTACTGTTGCCCTTGCAGCACTGTATTCCTCATCAGATAAAAGGTCTTTCAGCTCTGCATATTCTTTGCTCCAGCCTGCGTTATTCTCATCAAATGCCTGTGACAGTCCGCCCCATCCGACAAACTTCGACAGAGTTTTCTGTTCCTCAGGTGTGGCAAGCCTGTTCTCTGATTCAATCTGCTTTAAAGTGCGGATTGCATCCATATTCCACTGGTATCTGGTCTTAGCACCGCCTTTTTCCATTTCCCAGAGGTTATAGTGGAAGTTGTATTTTTTCTGTGCTGCATCATCTGAAACCACATGTCCATTCTCATCAATCTTGGTTTCCCAGCCATTCGCTATTGCTCTTTCCCTGGTTTCAAGACGATTGGCTTTTACACTATCCTCGATATTAAAGAATCTCTTATAGACCGGATTCATCTTATCCCTGTCAGCCTTCTGCTTTGTCTCCTGATAATACTTCTTCTGGTCTTCTCCGCAGTAAAATGGCTGTTTTACCATATAAGATAGGATTTCATATAACTCACGCCAATCGAGAGCACCTTCTTTACGCACACCATTCCTGTTCTTATAGCTGATCTTCACATATCCGCTTCTGATTGAGTACTCCACAAGACCATACTTATTGTTGGAATATGCCTTTCTTTCTGCATTATCTGTCCCTAATGCAATATCCCTGATAAGGTCAAGTTTATTGGGTATAAATGCAAAATCAGACTGCACCACATCCATAAGGAATGCCCTAAACGGAGTGTAGCAGCTGCAATCTGTTACAAGAATCTCCGCCGCATCACGCAGGTCTTCATCAAGCTCTGCAATACGCTTGGAATAATCAATCGGTGTAATATACTTAAGCTCTGATGGATCTTTTTCAGATGTTTCAGCTTCTATCTCGGCACCATATTCTGCCTGTGTTACCATGCGGTCTTCATCGGCAGCTTCCTGTGGTGTCATGCCTTTTGCACTTACATAATCTCTGTTAGAAGCATAGCTCTCCGGCTCATCCGGTATTGCATAATCATCAATCTCTGATTCTGCCTCTTCCGGTTCCACTTCCCGATATTCGGCATCAATGACCTCATCATCCTCACGGAGTCCGTCCATCGCAAGCTCATCAATACGAGGTGTCTCAGGCTGGTATTCCCCTGTAAGAATAAGGACACCAAGCTCTTTTTCGATATCTTTCCATGAAACATATCCTTCAACCTCTCCATCCTCATCTCGCCACTGAAAACGCAGTCCGTTCCCATGAAATGTGTCATATCCGTGCAGTCCCAGTCCGTCAACCGGCCAGCCTGCACCTCCCTGACCATACTCTGCTTTGATACGCTTTGCTCTGGTTCCTGCATCAATCTCTGTTTCAAAAATCTTGCATACCCTGCCCTTACCACCGATAAAACCTGTACCTCCCATAAGCACCTGTTTGATATACTCACTTGGTACTGTTGCAGACTTTTTGGGATTCAGGTAATTGTATTTACCTGCTAATGCAGCTTTTCTGTCCTGCTCGAACTGACGCATAAACTGATTATTGTTTTCGTCCTCAGTATGAATGGTGCCAATGCTTGCCTGCCCGTTCTGGTCGAAAAAAAAGGAAGCCTGTGTATATTCGGCTTCCTTACTGACACCCAATGAATTGATTTCATCAAGTTCCCTATTCAGTTCTGTATCATCTGATTCTAGTGGAATCGCATCACTATCTGATTCAGTACCACTTCCTCTGCCTGCATCTTCGCCTGCTCTCTTATCTTCCACATCACCATTGTCGATGACGGATCCTGTGGCTTGTGCTTCGCCAGATACTGCATCTCTAACTGGTCGTACAGCTGATTCGCTTCCTCCTCTACCGCTGACATCTTCTCGTACATCTTCCCGAATCTCATCAGCGTCTTGTATCTTGCCGGCTCGTTCTCTTTGAGATAGTTCATCGCCATCCTTCCGTATTTGCCCAGCTTCGTGAGATCCTCCGTCTCGTCCGGCATCTCTATCTGCGGATAAAGCAGTCCGTCCACTTCCTTGTAAGTCATTTCTTCTAACATATCCAATTCTCCTTTCGCTCTCGATTGCCTTTAAGTTACGACTAAATTCTCTAAGAACACTACAGGAGACATCGCATACAATGGAACCAAGACGGTAAATGATCTCTTCGTCTTTGATATTTACGATCTGACTGAAATCCTGTTCTTGCACAGATAAGTCAAATCCGCATCTCGTCCCTACAGCATACATGACACTTGCATATACAAGCTGCTCCATGTCCATTTCCTGCTGTAAGCCATTGCGTTTCTTACTTTCTTCCTTTATCACACTACCTGATAGCTGCATGAGCTCGGTCATTCGGTCTCCGAACTCTTCTTTTATTATAAGCCAAACATCTGTTCCTGTAAACTGTTTTAATATATTTTTTAGAGACTCCCTGTTGCTGTTATCGTACTGCTCAATCTGACCTTCTGATACGAGAAAATCCACATAATCTTTAAGATTTTCTCCCTCAAGGTCCCATGTCAGCTTAACATTCTTCCCTCCGGTATCACTGATATCAAATATATACCTCATGCGTGGATTCAGTGCCCTTGACGGGAAGATAGCGCAGCCTTTCGCACCACGCTTTACATATCTTCCCACCTTTTTCCAGGTATCATAATCTGCCATGAGTGTGCTTTTTTCCGGAGGTCTCTGAGCTGTTATCATAACGATATTGTCAAATTCATAGCGGTATAACTGACCTGCGACCTTTAACACATCCTTCCAGTTCTTTTCTGATCTGGTGATGTTACCAATTTCAGAATCGTATATCGCTTTGACCTTCATATCAACGCCCATACCTTTGTCCTCCTCTACTTAAACATCTCTGCAAACAATCCCTTAAAGAGCTTTAACTCATCCTTATCCAGCTCGATTGCAAATTCATTATCGATTGCCTGTTTTTCGCATTTATCCTTTTTCTTTGCAATCTTACGCACCACACGAAGAAGCACATAGCACTCCTTGGATTTTGCAATGCTCTGTTTAAAGGTCAGCTCATCCTCATCGACCGACTTCTGTGTCTGACAGATAATCTCTTTTAACTTATCATTGATACCATCTACTTCCTCAAGGGAAATAATAACGGATGCCTTAGTAACACCCGATCTGTCCCACTCCTTATGAAGTTCCTTTACCAAAAACTCCATGTTCTTAATTACTGTTGTTGAATCACTTTTCATCTTGCTCTTCCTCCGTTTTCTTTTAATGAAGAAGGGAGCTGACCTTCGCTGATAGGCGCAAAATCAACTCCCTTCATGTCCTCTGCTCCAAGGACTATCTGCTCTGCATAATACATATCCATTGCCTTATTGATGGCATCGTCAAGCGACTCTGCCTTTACTTTCTGTACTCGTGAAAGCACTTCTTTTATCTCAACATCAAATTCCTGTTCCATATGATATCGCCTCCTGTAAAAATCTCATCACCGGCTCTTTTCTTCCTTTACCTGTCTTTCCTTAAAGCCCTCATCGTACTTTCCATCTTCCAGCCTGTCGTAAAAACAGTCTTCTTCAATCGTTCCGAAATCCTCATACATCTGGTGAAGGAAGTCATTCTGCAGCTTCTTTGGCACATCATCATCCTTTGACATATCCTGATAAAAATAGAACTTCTGCTTTAGCTTTGCCCTGTAATCATAGATATCCTCTATCTTTTCCGGTGTGCCATACTCCCTCTTGTATGCCTTGAAATTCGTGGTTGAGAGTGTGGAACCAAGATAAATCCCATGCTCCCACGATACCCCGATTGTGGTATTGTCCTTTGTAGGCTTCCCATCCTTCGGATAACGCTTATACTCTGTCGCACCAAGGGCGATTGTAAGGGAACCTGACTTCATATCCATCACCACAAGATTCCTTGGTGATAATGCTTCAAGCACCATGTAATCATGGTCATTGAAGTTATGAAATGTCTGTCCCCTTTCAAATGATCTGTCCACACTTTCATAATGCAGGTTAAAATCATCAACCCAGCCCTTATCGGTCATTCCAATCTCCTTAAGCTTTGCAACACATTCAGAAGAACTGGCTTCTTTATCAAACCGAAATTCTTTGGAATCGTTATAAAATCCCTGAAGAAAATGTCCCAGCTGAATATCATCCAGACAGAATCTCGCAGATACAGTTACATTTGCTGCCCTGTAATACTCTGTGAAGTTATCTGCTTCACCAAGTGTCCTTCCAAGCTGCAACAAATTTTCTGCAAGCTCTGACATGTCATCAACTGCTATAAAACTCTTATAATCATCCAGAGCCATCAGCATATTTGTCTCTGTTCCCCTGTCGTTTTCTGTTACCAATATCATATCTTTTAAATCCATTCTTACCTCCAGTCTAAGAGAGGGACTATGCCCTCTCTGCAAATTTCCTGTTATGGTCTTCCTATCACAACAATATTTCCTGTGCTTGCCACATCTCTGTAGACCACACCAAGACTTTCATTAAGTGCCTCTACCACCTTGCCATTTCCGACATATACTGCCACATGGCTGATGTTCTTATATCTTCCGTTGCTTGTAAAACTGTAGAAGATAAGGTCTCCCGGCTGTAACTCATCAAAGGAGACAGTCTTTCCGGCTTCATCCAGTCCCTGTGCCTCCGCTGCCGCTGTGGTTGCACCGCCGTAACTAATATCCACACCTGCATCTTTCCATGAATAATAGGCTAAGGAGCTGCAGTCATAATAGTTACCGCTGTCTCTTAAATCCTGACTATAAGGGAAGCCAACTCTGTGAAGTGCATAAGAGCAGACTGTTTTCTGCCTGCTGTCTGTAATTCCACTAAGGATGGCATTGATTTCATCCTCAGTCATGGAGCTTACTCCCGGACTTCCGCCTCCGCCGCCACTTCCGCTTCCGGCATATCCAAGCTGTCCCATAAACTCCGGACTCATGATCTGCTCAAGCATTTCCACCTGATCAGAATTAAATCCATAGACCGAAATCATATCTCTGTACGATTTCAGTGTGACATTCACATACAGAACCGACTTCGTGACAGTAGTTACATTACCGTCTGCATCTGTTTCTTCCACATCCTTTGTTCCTGTGCTTGTGGTGTATGAACACATATCATTTACTACTGCCTGCAGCCAGCCTTTTGAAATGTCATTCATGACTGTTGCAGTATCTCCGATACCATGCTTGACCATATAGACTGCCATGATGTCATAGTAATTGCTTGGGTTTTCTTCCATACCTTCATAATCCACATATACAAGCTCTCCAAGGTCATATCCGGTATGCTCATTCACTTTCGTATTCACATCCCGGTTAAACTCCTGCACATAAGCACTCGTTACTGTCTGCACGGTATCTCCTGATTCAAGTGGTGGCAGAAATAAAGCAAATGGAGAATTGTAAAGGATTGCTATCACCGCTATAACCGGAACCGCAATCATGGCAACTACAAGAACAAGTAATAAAAGCACCAATCCGATAATCGGTGCAGCTGCCTTTACCCAGGTAATCGCTTTTCGCACAATCAGATCCTTTACCAGTTTTGCCACGCTGTCTGTCTGATTCTCCTGTGCTTTCATCTTATCCAGAAAGAATTTTATCTTCCTGCTCCGGTTGGTCATCTTTTCATCCTTGACCTCTATGGACACACCTGCCGCATATCCGGCTGCCATGCCGATTGCCGTGCCTACTCCCGGTGCAACCGCTGTTCCTGCCGCTGTAGCAGCTGCCTTTGTCGCAGTTTTTGTTGCAACCTTGGCAGTTGTCTTGGCTGTTTCTTTTGCCGTCTCTTTAGCTACAGTCTTGGCTGTATCTTTGGCAGCTTTCTTTGCTGTCTTTTTTGCCAGCTTCTTTCCTGCATCTACCTTCTTGATACGCTTCTTTGCCTCGGCTGCCGCCTTTTTCCTGAAAAGTGCAGCCCCCTTAGAAGCAGTTCCGGTAACAGGGCGGCTTGCTTCATATGCAAGATATGCTGCCTGCGATACCTCCTGACCGCCTTCCACCTGATCTGTTACTGCCCCGGCTACAAGTGCTCCAGTTCTTCCTGCAATGTGAAGATTCGTGTTCTTGGTCTTGATGGAAGTGTTTGATTCCTTAAGGTTTTGCTTGAATCTTGATAATCCCTTATTCTTCGGCTCCGACTGATGAATGGTACTCTTGCGATAGGACTTCTTTCTATCCGTATCAGTTACCTTTGCACCAGCTGTCTTAGGACCTCTCTCTACTGTATAGATGTTACTCCCCTTAATCTTGGCTCCCTTCGGTTCGTGGGCATGAATCTTGGCTTTCTCCTTGGTGTGAATGACCATCGGTTTGTCATCAACCTTTCTAATTTTCAATTTTCTCACCTCCTACTTTGAAAAATAAAATAAGCCGCTAGGGAGCAAAAATTACTCCTTAACGGCTATGTAAAATCATTCAATATTCAATTATTAAAAGCAACATGAAACTGAAATTTCACGCAGACTATTCCTATACCGTAATGTCTATTCTGACCGATGATTTCTTCTCACCAAAATGCTTTATTTCGATATCCTTCATTTCCTCTATAACATCTTTTTCAATTTGGTGAACATCACTTAATTGTAAATCTCGCTTCGAATCATTTACTATTTTTGCTGCCTCATCTACTGAAACAGTTGTATCTGATGTTAACTGTTCAGACATTTCAGTATCGTTTGAATCCTCTGCAACCTGCCCCTTTTCTATAGATGTCTCTACAATTTCCTCTTCTGTTGGCAAATCCCTATATTCTGTACTTTTTACAAATCTTGTGAATGACTCTACAGCTCTAAAAGTATTTCCCATGATACGTTGAGCTTCCTTAAGCTTTTCACTCTTTGGAATATTTGGATTATTCACGATACTTTTTAGTTCTGCCAAATTTCCATTCATCTCATTTACTTGAAGCCTTTGAGCCTCTTCTTTTGTCTTACATCTCTCCAACCTACGCTCATAAGCTTCTTGTTCCATTCTTGCCGCTTTATATTCCATATAGGCTTTAGGGTCTTTCTGACGAATAGCATCTTCTTCTGAAGCTGTTAATTCTTGACCGCTTGCAATCTTGTTATAAATCTGACTATATGCAGAACTTTCTTTGTCTCGCTCAAGTTGCTCTCGGAAATGCTGAATCATGCTTTCTTCCTGACTTGTTACAGTCATACCCTCTTGCTTCTTTACAACATCCCCGGTAGCCTTCTTTTGCTCCCAATCATTTACTAACTGCATCTGATTCACAGCGTTTCGTATTGTACCTGCAATCATAGCACACCTCCAATTCCCGGTTAATGCTACGATTAAATAGTGATATCAAACTTCATACCCTGTGTTGCCTTTTCTTCTGTTATCTTACTCCAATCCAGTTCAGAAATCTTTTCAAGTAATTCTTCTTTTGAATTTGCCTGAATTGTAGTCCGCTTAACAGTTACATCCTTCTTTTCCTGCTTTTTCTCCTCTGCACGTTTTTCCTTTAATTCTTCAAGCCGTTCTTTCTGCTTTTCTGTAATCTTCTCCAAATCAGCAAAAAGTGTCATCTTTCCATCATCATCAAAGGACATAGTTAACTTATTTAATACAGTTCCACTATTGTCTGTCGTTCCCCAAGCACGTTCAAACCCAAACTGTTCATTGATTTTATCTGACATCTCAACTGCAGTTTTTACCGTAGACAATTTTTCCCGTGCATATTTCTCATCGGATGCCATTCTTTCAAGTTCAGCACTTGAAAAAACAACTGTAAATTCCTTATCGCTTTGGTCTACTAATCCTCTGAAATCATCGCCTTTATCAGCAATAATAAAATCGAAATCCGCATTATCCTTACGCAATGTTTCCAGATATTTCTGTGCCTTAGAAGATAACTTATCTTCGCTGGATTTTATTTTCTGTGCATTGGGCTGCACATCTTTTGCTTTCTCTGTGTTATTTTGCTTACTAACAGTATTGCTCTTATAATAATCTGTTACCTGTGTTAAATTAGCTGCTCTAATCATGGTATCATCCTCCTTGAAAATTGATACAGAAATCCGTTTCTATATCTGTAATATCGGCACTTTATATCCAAAAGTTAATAGTGCGTAAAATTCAAATTTTCTTTTCCCTAATAATTACAAATATTCCTTGGAAATTGCTTCCACACCATACATTTCCATAAATGCATCCAGGTCCGCTGCATCCCCAATCAACATATTCTCGTCAAAGTGTACGATAAGCATATCTTAAAATCCAGCCACATGTTCTCCGGTACAAATGATACATTTTAGAACTGCTTCCTTATTTATTTTTCATATCGAATCTTATATGCTTTCTTCTTAAAAATAGGGAATATCTAATTTATTATCATCAAGGTCGGACATTCATCCGACCTCTTGATTATACTATAGATTCTATAAAAATTCATCTGTTATCACTGCAGCATTGCTTCTTTTTTCTTCTGTTCCGCAATCTTCTCATGAATGTTGGTATTATACAGCCTGTACAAATCCGTATCCTTGCTGATCTGATTATCAAAGGGAATTACTACCGAACCACACTTAATAAGTCCCATTCCAGAGGCGGTATTAGTTACGAACCGAAGCTGTGCCTCTGATACCCCGATAACCTCCGCCATCTTTGAACTGTCTGTATTTGCCTGCTTCAAGAGTGCCACAAACTCAGAGTTTGCAAGCATTGTGGTTGCTGTGTAATTCTGCAACAGATCGACAACATTCTGCGTGATACCGGTACAAAGACCTCCCTGCTTTCTTACCTTCTTCCAGAGCTGCTGCAGATATTTTGCAGAATACTCCGAATTAAGCAGGACATGGAACTCATCAATATAGAGCCATGTTGCCTTGCCTCGCTTACCATTCTCAACAATCCTGTTCTGAATGGACTCCATCATAACAAGCATTGTGATAGGACTAAGCTCTGTACCTAAGTCCCTGATGCCATAGACTGTAAATCTGTTATCCACATCCACATTTGTCTGGTGGTTGAAGATGTTAAGCGAACCATTTACAAAAAGTTCCAAAGACAATGCAATGTCTTTTGCCTCGTCCTCCGGCTGTGCCATGAGAATATCGTAAAAATCACTCATTACCGGGATATACTTCTCTTTGCTCCTTGCAATGTCGATATACAGTTTTCTCACACAGCGGTCGATGATTGACTTCTGTCTTGAATTTAAGCTGTCACCGATGCACTGCTCACAAAGACCAAGCATGAACTCGCCCTTTTCTCTTACCATTCCCTTGGAATCATTCGGATCAAGGCTCCATACATCCATCTCCAGCGGATTCACATAGTTATCCGTGTAGGTGGACATATTTACCACTGTTCCACCATAAGTCTCAGCAATATCAAAGTATTCGTTCATTGGATCTATAACGATTATTTCATCATCTCCCGACAAGAATACGCTGCCCATTTCCATCTTGCAGAAGAAGGATTTACCGGAACCCGGCACACCAAATACAAAGCCATTTCCATTGATGAGCTTCTTTCTGTTACCGATATTCACATTCTTGCTGATCTGGTTGATGCCATAATAGTTTCCTGTGCTGTCATTTAATTCCTGCACATTAAATGGCATAAGCACCGCAAGTGACTGGGTAAGAAGTGTACGCATTGTCTCCACCTGTCTTACACCAATCGGAAGTGCTGTGT
>OHMO01000746.1_pt1 | contig 14570 bp, 6 predicted proteins | sample 1569321 | NCBI WGS metagenome assembly OHMO01 (sample SAMEA3879504, study PRJEB24766) | human gut metagenome | biome: human-associated habitat; feature: feces | place: USA | collected 1985/1987
CGATGTGGAAAGACCAGCCACATTCCGCATTTTTGTGTATAAAAACAGGTTCTTGTAGTTGTGGGCCTCGTCCACAAACAGCCGGTCCACACCCAGCTGCTCAAAAGTTACCACATCGTCTTTTCGCCCCTCGGCTTGCAGCTTTTCCAGTCTGGCTTCCAGAGACTTTCTGGTACGCTCCAGCTGCTTGACGGTAAAACGCTCGCCGCCGCTGGCCTGCACCTCTGCGATGCCCTCGGTGATCTCGTCGATCTGCTCATAGAGAAGCCGTTCCTGACGCTCCCGGCTGATGGGGATACGCTCAAACTGGCTGTGTCCCATGATGATGGCATCATAATCACCCGTCGCAATACGAGCGCAGAACTTCTTTCGGTTATGGGTCTCAAAGTCCTTTTTGGTGGTGACTAAGATATTGGCGGAAGGATAGAGACGCAGAAACTCCGACGCCCACTGCTCGGTCAGATGGTTTGGAACCACAAAGAGAGATTTCTGGCACAGTCCCAGGCGTTTGGCTTCCATCGAAGCAGCTACCATCTCAAAAGTTTTGCCTGCGCCTACTTCATGTGCCAACAGGGTATTTCCTCCATACAGCACATGGGCGATGGCGCTTTTCTGGTGTTCCCGCAGGGTAATGGCCGGGTTCATGCCGCCAAAAGTGATATGGCTGCCATCATACTCGCGGGGACGGGTAGAGTTCATTTCTTCGTTGTACTGGCGCACCAAAGTCTGGCGGCGCTCCGGGTCTCTCCAGATCCAGTCCCTAAAGGCTTCCCGGATCGCCTGCTGTTTTTGAGCAGCCAGGGTGGTCTCCTTGGCGTTCAGCACGCGGCGCTCTTTTCCGTCTGCGTCCTCTATGGTGTCATAGATACGGACATCCCGCAGGTTTAAGGAATCCTCCAGAATCTTGTAGGCGTTGGCGCGGCTGGTCCCATAGGTGGTATAAGCTGCCACATCGTTGTAGGATACAGAAGATTTCCCCTTGATCTGCCATTCAGCGGTAAAGGACGAATAGTTGACCCCAATACTCCGCTGGAGATAAAACGGGGTATTAAAGGTCTCATACATAAATTGCTGGATATATTCCTTGTCAATCCAGGTAGCGCCCAGACGCACCTCGATCTCCGACGCATCCAGGTCTTTGGGCTGGGCGGCGGTAAGAGCTTCCACATTGACTGCATAAACCGGGTCCTGCTGTGCCGCCCGCTGCGCCTGACGCAGTTTGCGGCGTACATTGCCGGAAAGGTATTCATCAGCAGTCACATAATGGGGTGTGCCGTCTTTCTCCAGCTGTCCCGGTACACGGAAGATCACGCCTTGCAGTTCTCCGGCCAGTTCTTCTTTTGTTTTTCCGGTAAGCTGGCTCATATAGCCCATATCCACACAGGCTTTTTCCGAGATAGACACCGCCAGCGCTTCGCTTGCCGTATCCACCACAGCCACCGCCTGATGGGGCTTGATGGTCCGCTTGGTGAACATATCTGCCTTACGTTCCAGTTTCCCGTCCTCGTCGATGACTTCCAGCGCACAGAGCAGGTAATAGGAAGAATCATCTGCATAGGCCAGTCGGTTTGCACGGTCATTGATGAGACCGTATTTGGCAGAAAAGCTGTCATAGAGGCTGTTCAGTTCCGCCTGCTTTTGGGTAATGGTGCTGTCCGGAACCGCTGCATCCATCTGAAGGTCGATCAGTTCCTGCACACAATCACGCAGTCCCACAAGACCTTTTACACGGGCTTCGGCGGTGGCGTTGAGGTCAGGGCGCACCATACGGCTGTTTTCCCGGTAGTACACCTGCCCGTCTACAATGGCATAGGAATAGTTCTTCACATTGGGGTCGGCAGGAATGGAGGTGTCAATAGCTTCGCCTTCGCCCAGCTCCGGCAGCTCTGCCTCCTGATAAGTGCCATGAATATACTTCACCGCATCATGCAGCTGGTCGGAAAGCTCCAGTCCCTCGATAGGGTTCACGGTGTAGTCCATACCATGAGCAGTGCTTACCGGCTCCTGTCTGCCCAGCACCATTTCCGGGTGGTCGATAAAATACCGGTTGATGGCAAACCCGTCCTCCGTCTGTCCGGTCTGGGTCCATTCCGGCACGATGTCCAGCGGGCGGTCCCGCTTTTGGAGGAAGATGATGTCCGATACCACCTCGGCACCGGCATTCTTTTTGAACGCGTCATTAGGCAGACGGATAGCTCCCAGCAGCTCAGCACGCTGGGCAAGATAGCGGCGCACGGTGGAATCCTTGGCGTCCATAGTATAGCGGGAGGTTACAAAAGCTACCACGCCGCCGGGACGCACCTGGTCCAGTGCTTTGGCGAAAAAGTAGTTGTGAATACTGAAATTCAGCTTGTTGTAGGCTTTGTCGTTGACCTGATACTGACCGAAAGGTACATTGCCGATGGCAAGGTCAAAGAAGTCACGCCTGTCAGTGGTCTCAAAGCCGCCTACTGTGATGTCCGCCTTGGGATAGAGCTGCTTTGCGATGCGCCCGGAAACCGGGTCCAGCTCCACGCCGTACAGACGGCTGTTTCTCATTTCCTCCGGCAGCATACCGAAGAAATTGCCAACACCCATAGATGGCTCCAGAATATTTCCGGTCTCAAATCCCATACGGCCCACCGCTTCATAGATGGCCTGAATGACCGTAGGGCTGGTGTAATGGGCGTTGAGGGTGGAGCTTCTGGCGGCGGCATATTCCTCCGGGGTCAGCAGCTCTTTCAGCTGGGCATACTCGGAAGCCCATGCCGGTTTCTCCGGGTCAAAGGCATCAGAAAGACCGCCCCAGCCCACATAGCGGGATAGGACTTCCTGCTGTTCCGGGCTTGCCTGCTGTCCGGCAGCTTCCAGCTCTTTCAGCAAACGAATCGCATTGACATTTGCCTGGAACTTGGCTTTCGGACCGCCTTCGCCCAAATGCTCATCGGTAATACGGAAGTTTTGTGCATTGCGGCGCAGGTTAGCCTTGTATTCCTCATAGGAGGCTTCCTCGGCAGCTTTGGCATTGGGGAAGGTCTGCCACTGGCCATTGACCTGAATGGAAACCGGGTGTTCGTCCAGCACTTCCTCAAAGGTTTTCTCCGGCTCAGTCACAGGGGCTGGCGGCTCCGGCTCCTCAATATGCAGCCGTTCCACCACCACATCATAAGGCAGATTGTTCTTATCGCCCGGATAGACGGCCATGGTCTCGGAATGGAAGGCCGGGGATTCGGTAGCCGATTGGGGCTGTTCCTGTCCAAAGCCATCCAGCTGACGGGCATACATCCCGCGCAGCAAAGGCGCAACCTCATCCCAGCGGAAATACAGCATAGCCAGACGCTTTTCCTCTGCATCCATGACTTCCAGTTCTATGCCCTGTGCCGTGGTACGGTAATCGGCAATATCGCCGGTCTCCAGATTCAGTGTCTCGATCTCACCGGAATAGGCTCTGCTCAGCCAGTAGGCGATCTCGCTGTTGCTCCTGCCGGATTGCAGCAGCGTGGAAATCTGCTTTTTATCCGCTTCATCCATCAGTCCATGAGCCAATACATCCCGCAAGTCCTGATCTGCCTTGTCCGGGTCAATAGGAAGAAACTCGGTATAGTAAGCATTGCGGCGGTCTGCCCGAAGCAGCTGCTCGAACTGTTCTTTGCGCTCTGCCCGGTAGATGGGATATACCATGCCGGTGGGCAGAAGCTGTACGGTGTCCTCCCGCAGCTCGGTGATCTGATAGGCGTCATCCTCGATATACACGGTATCGCCCACGGCATAGACCGGGGCGGCTGGGTCATAGGAGGTTCTTTGCGGAGTTGGGCGGCGAACTGCATCATATTCCTCATCGGAAATGGAAACTTCGGAAGTCTGCTCTGTCTCGGCAGCTGCAATCTGCTCTGCATCTGACATCACCTGCTGGATAAACGGGTCATTGTCCAGTTTTTCCGGGTCTGCCACCTGGCCGTTGACGATCCCTCTTTCCTCCAGAGCTTCCCGGATGGCGATTGGGTCGATGTCGTCAAAACGGTTCTGTTCTTCTTCGGTATAGAACCGGTCCTCCTGAATGAGCTGGGCAATCCGGCGCTGTACCTTCGGCCAGGGCAGCTGCGTTTCCTCCGGGCTGCCGGCACGGACAACGAACAGGCTGTTGCTGTTACTGCCGCCGTATTCCTGAGCCAGCCATGCGGCGGTATCTTTTTCTCTTGCATGGTCTTTCATATAGCGGACAACAGCGTGTTTACTCTCGATATTGCCGTTCCATGCACAAAGGGCAGTATCAATATCTTCCTGAGAAAGAGGGCGCAGAAGCTCATGGAGCTTTGGATAGGTTTCGTCGATCACTTCCCGGTGCAGTCGCTGGCGGAACTCCGGCACATCCGAATAGAGGCGGATCAGCTCCATATCCTTAGAGCCAAGGACCGCACGGCGCACAGCGGCATTGCCCTCGATGACAGCATTTTCACGGTCAGAATGACCGCAGGCATTGCGGTATGCGGCATCCTCGGAAATGGCGGCAGTTACCACAGGCTTATATTGCTCGTACATTTCCCGAATTGTAGGGGCTGCGGTTGCTTCTGTATCCCGGAATACTCTGTTCCCGTCTGCACCAAACTCCGCTTCCTGAGCGTTGATGTGCTGTTCCGCTTCATGGTTGATAGAGGGCATGGAATATTCCTGACGCTCCTTGCCGTCCTCCGGTACAGCGGAAATGGTCACATCATGCTTATCACGCAGCTGTTCCACCATCTGCTCCAGCTGATTTGCCGGAAACCCGCACATTTCCACACGGCCACCGCCCGGAATCGCACGGGTAGTGAGATTGATGTTCAGTTCCGCAGCAGCTTCTTTGGCATCCTCACCGTACAGCTCAAAGAAATCGCCCATCTGATATAGAACCATATCATCCGGGTGGCGCTCCTTGACACCGTTATATTCCCACACGGCAGAATCCGGCTGCTGGGCTTGGATGGCATCTTCTTCGGCCAGTTCCTTTTCAGCCTGGATTTTGTCATACTGCGCCTGTTCCTGTTCGGTAAGATAGCGGCCTTTCTGAACAAGAGAGGTAATGCGCTTGGCAACCTTTTCCCAGTTCAAGTGAACATCCGGGCAGTCCTGCTTTTTATAGTGCAGTCCTTTCCCATCGTGATCTTCGCCGCTGTGTGTTGCGCCGGACAGGGCATGAGAGCGTCCGCCAATGCCATACTCGTCTTTGAGGAATCTCACTTTTTCCTTATCCGTATGGTTTTCCATGAAGAACGCATAGATACGGCCTTTTCCTCCGGCAAAACTGCTGCCGCCGGTCATGGCGGCGTCGATCTCATCCTCGGTAATGAAGTGCTGGACGGTTGGCACTTGGGAAAGGTCCGAAGAAAAAGTCCTGCGGGGCAGGTCAAGGTCTTTCAGGTTCTCCCAGATTTCCCTTGGCCTATGGTAATGAAAGCGCAACAGGTCACGGTCCTGCTGATAGGCAGTCCAGAAGGCGGCGTATTCTTCCTTGAGTGTCTGGCGGAAAGCCGGGTCACTCAGCTGCTCCGTCAGGCGGCGGGTCTCCTCCGGGAAACCATTGCCTTTGATCTCTGACAGGCAGGACAAATATCCGGCTTCTCTGGCGTCCTCACTGAGATCGTGATACAGATACCAGAGCTTTTCTGCAAGGAGGGAGCGTTCATAGCCTGCCGCTTCTGCAAGCTCCACATTGGAGGCAAACTGGCCGCTCTCCAAAAGCTCCCCGATACGCTCTGCGGCGCTCTCCCAGGAAATGACCTGGGCAGACCTGTCATAACGGACAGACTTCCCATGGGAAAGATGGATACCATCCTCGGCATACCATGCGCTCACACTGCCAAGGCCGTTGCCGCCGTGGTACAGCGTTTTCAGTATCTCGGCAATCTCAGCGGTGGTTTTCTGCTTTTCAAAGGCTGCAACCACACGCTCCCTTTGACGGTCTGTATTGCCGCCCAAACGCAGCACATGGTCGATGTCATTTTGGGCAAAAGAAAAAGCAGAGGATGTATGCGCTACATTCTCTGCTTCATCTATGGATTGGATCTGTTCCGCTTCGGAGAGGAACAGGTTTAGGGTCAGCTGTTGATAAGCTCCGCCATCAGGATTTCCTCGGCCTGAGCTTTGCAGGTGTTCATCAGCCCCACCCACTTCATGGGATCGCTGGCTTTCAGTTCCTCGGTGGCTCCCGCTTCCTTCGCCAGCTGGGGCATCATCTGCTCCAGTCTGCTCTGGGCGGTCTCGTCGATCTCCAGAAGGTGCGGGTACAACTTCTCGCTCAGCAACATCTGGTTGTAGAGGATGGGACGGTGTTCCTTCAGGTAGGTTTTCCTCATCCTGCCGTACTTGCCCAGGGGTTTCTCCGGCTGCTGGCTCAGCTTCAGGTCGGGAATCAGATAGTCTCCGTTCTGGATATAGGTCATGGGATTGTTCATCTTGTTTGCTCCTTTCTTGGTTGGCTTCGCGCTCTGCATTTCGGACGGTAACGCCGATCTGCCGCAGCACCTGCTGGTTGATCTGGCTGACCGCTGTTCCCAGCGCCCCGATGGTGGACGGGGTGTTGAAATCAAAGATCGCCATGAAATCTTCGTGGTCGAAGTAGCGTTCCGGCTCCAGTCCGCAGCGGGACATCAAAGCGTAAGTGATGCTGACGGTGGCTGCTGCCTTGAACTGCACTCCGATGTTATACTCATCATATTCCTCCAAAAAGGAACCGTCAACGATATAGAAGAAGTCCTGCTGATGCTCCGTCCAGTATTCCTCAGCCAGTTTTCCGGCTACCTCGGTGAGCTGTCCGGCAAGGTCATCACCGGAAACATCATAGGTGCGCTCAAGCATGGCCTGCACCGAATCCAGATGGCGCTCCTCCAGCTGCCACAGCCAGGGAGTGCGGGAATGTTCACGGGTTCCGGTGTCGGAAATATCAAAGACATAGCGCAGGCGGGGCCTGTCCCCGGAATCGTCCACCAGAGCGATTCCCTTGGAGCCGCGCCTTACATACCGGCCCATCTTTTCATTCCACAAATCGTACTCCGCACAGGCGGTGGCGTCCGGTCGCTGGGCGTAGATCATCAGCTGCTCATGGAACGGGTACTTGTAAAGGCGGGAAGCAGTGGTGAGAAACCCTGCCCATTCCTGCCAGCTCCCCGTGAGCTGCGTTGTTACCTTCTCCGCCATCTGTGCATATAGTTCAGCTTTGGTTGGCATAGTGTTCTGTCCTCCTTTCAGTTTTGGGGTAAAAAGGTGGGGTGGCATATTGCCACCCCATCCCTGCGATTATGGTGTTTACTGGTCAAAATCCGGATACAACTCCAGCTCGGCAAACTCGGCATCACTCATGGCCTGGAGCTTGCCCAGTGCGCTGTCTGTCAACTCCCGCAGCTCGGTTTCCTCCGGGGCCAGCTCGCCGCGCATCTCACGCAGGCTGTCGATCAGTCCGGTGCGGCTGCCGGTATTGTAAATGCACATCAGGTTCATTTCCTCAAAAGTAAAGTTTCCCATATCAAATCTCCCTTTCCGCACTCTTTTTGGGTGCTGTCTTTTTGTGTTCTGCCTTGGGCTGGCTTTTCAGCTGCTCCATGACGGACTTTTTCTTTTCCCGTTCCTCCCGATGGGCAGCGGCAGCCAGATCCATCAGGGAAATGGGCTGACCGCTTCGGGCCTGCTGTTCCAGCTCTGCCACCGTAGGTTCTTTTGCGCCATTGTTGATGATACCGTCGATCATGCCGTAATCGTCCTCCACGGCCATCTCCGCATTTTTCAGCGGATTTTCCGGCAGGAATCCGGGGATCTGGGTAAAACCAACACTGTCACAGTAATGACAGGATACCTTACCGTCCTGCTTGATCGCAACGATGTCACTGACACTCATAGAAGGACTGTGAAAATCCGCCGGCTTTTGCAGATTAAACTGCTCATATAGTTTTTCCAGCTGCTCCGGTACCGTGCCAGACTCCCTCAGCGGAGCTGTGTAAATGAGGTCATAATTGCTGCGGTCTATGGAAATGTCATGGGACTTTAGCCAGTCCAGATTCATAAAGCGCACATTCTGCGGATCGTCACGGCTCACCTGATAGATAGCAAAGCAATCTCTGTTCTGGGATAGAAATGCCTGTTCGCGTTCCTGCTGATGTTCCTGACGCTCCATGACCTTTTCGTGGAACTGAGGGCTTTTCTCCCATTCCTCATGGTCCACACCGAAAAGACCGCCATGATCCATGATTTCCTGCGGGTCAAACACCATGCTCTCCGTATTGTCCTCATGCAGCACATAGACGGTCAAACCGGCGGCATCCAGTTCCAGCGCCCGTTCTCTGGTAACAGGGAGCATCCCATCATAGGAGTAGCCGTATTCCTGCATATCCGATGTGGAGACCTGCTCATCGGGCATGGGGTATTCATCCAGCGCCTGCTCCTGTGCCTCCGGCAGCTGGGAAGAAGCGGTCATCTGACCGACCTCTGCCTGCATCTGCTGATAGGCAGCTTCCTGCAAGGTCTCAATCATGGACAACGGTGCGTATTTTACCGAGTCTCTGCCCAAATCGTTGTCATCACAAATCTGGAGAACTGCCTTCATGCGAGAAATCTCCGGCATATCCAGCTGACCACCATCCAGCTCTTTCATGGACGCGGCATCGTAAAGGGTATAGTCCCAGCCGCTGTCACAGGACTGGATATGAAGATAGGTGGCATCGTCAATCAGAAACAAAGCCTCCTGCTGGTTGGCATCCGCCCCCAGCACTTCCATTTCCGGCATTGCCGCAGCCAGTTCCTTTACCGCTTTTTGCACCAGAGGATTATCACGGTAATAGTCGATTGCCTGGATGGTGTCCAGGTCAATGGTCTGGCCGGTCAAAATCGGAAAAGGTCCTTCATAGTCGCTTCCGTCTTTCAGCTCAAAACCAATGCCCTTGATCCCGTTCATTCGCTCTGCCGGAATCTCCTGATAAATGCGGACAGCTTCCTCCAAAGACAGGTTATCGTGGTATTCTCCGAGGTTTGGAAACTCCATGCACTCTGCTACATAGTAGGTCAGATCGCCGGTCTGCGGTCTATCAGATACCTTAGCGGCATCTTCTGGCTGCTCTATCGGGGCGGTTTCCGGCTCTGCCTTTGCATGGGGGTCAATTCCACGCTCTTTGCAGATTTCCTTATAGTGGCGCTCAATGTCAGAGATTAAAGTGCCGGAGGTCTTATTGATGGTCTCCAAACTGGCTCTCAGCTCTTTCAGTTCCTTGCCCTGACTCCAGCTTGCAATATAGCCGAAGCTGTTTTCTCCGGTCTCAATGCCAAAATATTTGCAGACCGCATAGGAGATGCTTTCAGCCTCCACTTCCTCCGTGTGGCGGTCTTTCCTCTGTTCTTGCAAAAACTGGGTGAGGGTAGAAAAGCCGCCAACAAAATTCAGCCCTTCTTCCTCGGTCAGCATCAGGCGTCCATCTTCCGCCAGCTCCAGCGGCTCTGTCAGCAGAACGGAACCTGCATGGTTTACAACCACTTGTTCTTCTACACAGACCGGCTCTCCGGGGTCGTAGTCAGAACCGCGCAGGTCATAGCAATAAACGCCCTCCGGCAGATTATCACGGACAATCCGCCCATTGGAGAACAGACCGGGTTTATCAAACAGCTCGATCTCCTGATATTGCTCGTCATTGGCAATCTGAATCTTTTTCTGATTGTGGAGCTTGCTGTGGGCAATCTCGTGTACTGTGGCTGAAACCGTCTGCACCTCACTCATGCCCTGACGAATGGCGATTTTCTGATGATCGGCAGAAAAATAGCCGTCCGTATCGGCGGCCATTGCTTCAAAAGTAATCGGCACCGGCGCACTGCGGCGCAGGGCCTCCATGAATGCCTCATAATTTGGCACATTGCCGGAAAGGGAGGAAGCAAGCTCCGGCAAAGGTTTCCCATCGGTCTGGCTCACATCAAAGACCTTGACCGGGCGAAACATGGGGATCTCGATTTCTTTTTCCTCTGTGACGATCTTTCCGTCTTTATCCAAAATCGGAGCCTTGGTATCCGGGTCCAGTTTCTGCTCCTCGATTTTCTTCTTGTACGGTGTGGGGGCGATGATGGTAATGCCATGCTCGCCCTTTTTTACATGACGCTCAAACTGGTCTTTCCACTTATTGTATCCGGCTACCAAAGTGGCGTCCGGCTTCTGCATATAGATGAGCATGGTGTTGTTTACCGAATAGCGGTGGAAGCGGGACATAACGGACAGATAGCGCATATACTTTTCACTCTCAAACAGTTCTTTGATGCCCTGCTCGATGCCATCTGTGATTTCCCTTAGCCGCTCTCGGTTGGTGGGTTTGTTCTCAGCCATGATTTTCAATCTCCTTTCCAAGTGTGTGATTTCTGCTGTGTGTTCTGCAATCCATGCCTTTTGTTCTTCTTCACTTTCATAAAGAAAAAGGTCCAGCAGGTACTCTACATAGGTTTTCTTCTGGATTGCTTCCACAAAACGGGGGTGCGGTTCTTCCTCCGGTGTCCTGGGAGAACGGTCGGCTTCCCATTTTTTCAGCAGATAGTAGTAATCGGACAGTACGCGGTAACAGCGCTGTCGATCCTCCCGAAACTTCTGTGCCTCGGTTTTTTGCCGGACATATCTCCTGCGAGGCGGGGCCTGACTGTCATAGATCAGGCCAAAGTCCTGTGCCAGTTTCTCCGCCGCTTCTTTTGGGGAGAGGTCAAAGAGCTTTGCGGTAAAGTCGATCACATCCCCATCTGCACCGCAGCCAAAGCAGTGGAACCGCTGGTCTACCTTCATGCTGGGGTTCTTATCATCGTGAAAGGGACAGCAGGCCATACCATTTCGTTTGACCTCGATCCCATAAAACGCTGCCGCTTCTCTGGTGCTGACCGACTGCTTGACCGCTTCAAATACATTCTCTGCCATGTGCCTTTAACTGCCGGACTTTTTCACAGGGGGCTGGTATCCGGCAGCTTTCGCACGCTCACTGGCAGATTTGCGGCGCTCGGCGCTGTATGGCTCCCGGACTGATACACACCGCTTGGGGACGGTAAAGTTATGGGCGTCCTTTCGGGTGATCTGGTCGGGGTGCTTTTTTGCCAGCAGTTCCAGCTTCTCCATCAGACGGGGATCGTGGGTGTAGACCTCAGCCATTGGTTCTGCCTGGTTATAGAGGAGAATGGTTTCCCGTTCCACTAAAGAGAGCTTCATCGGCTGCCTCCTTTCCGCTGGTCAAATTCCAGCTTGAAGTTGGCATACTGTCCATCGTCCTCCAAAACCACAGTGGCATCGTAGGTCTTGCCGGTTTTCTCCGAATATAGCCCCGTCACACGGACACGGCCATCGTTCAGCAGCGCAGACACCACAGCCTTGGTCGGCTGTTTTTTCTTGGCAGCCCACCATTTGTTGTTTTTCCAGATTGCAAATTTGCAAGAATCATTCTGACAGAAGAAGCCTTTTTGCAGTTCTGCAACTTCACCGCCGCAGCGAGGGCATTTGCCCACCACCTCACGGGGCGGAGTGAACAGGTACTCGGTTCCCTTGATGACCTGATAAGTCCCCACCAGATCTTTCAGCATGGTGCTGATCCCGTCCAGAAACTCCTCCGGGGCAAGCTGCCCGCGCTCGATCTCTCCCAGGCGGTACTCCCACTCGGCAGTCAGAAGCGGCGATTGCAGTTGTTCCGGCAGCACTGTGATAAGGGAAACTGCATCGTGGGAAGGGAGAAGCTGCACCGTTTTCCTGCTCTTTTTTCGTTCCAGAAAACCGGCAGATACCAGCTTTTCCAAAATACCGGCACGGGTGGCCGGTGTCCCCAGACCTTTTCGCTCGGCATCCTCCGGCATATCCTCTTTTCCGGCAGTCTCCATCGCGGACAATAGGGTGTCCTCCGTAAAGTGCTGAGGCGGACTGCTTTTGCCTTCTTTGACGATTGCCGCAGAAACCGAAAGGGTCTGTCCTTCGGTCAGCTCCGGCAGGGCTTTCTCTGCGCCCTCTTTTTTCGGCTCTGCATCCTTCATTTTGGCACGGTAAGCGTCCTCCAGTGCTTTCCATCCGGGGTGCTTCACCGTTTTTCCTTTGGCGGTAAACTCCCCACCGGCACACGCTGCAATCACAACGGTTTCCGAATAGATATGGGGCTGGGCTACGGCGCACAGCAGACGCAGGGCCACCAGCTCCAGCACCGCTTTTTCTCCCGCAGGAAGGGCAGAAAGGTCTGCATCCTTGAGATTTCTGGTAGGGATTACTGCGTGGTGGTCGGTTACTTTCTTATCGTTGATGACCGTCTGCGGATCACAGGTAATGGCGATTTCCTTACGAAACGGCATAGCATTGGCAACCAGATTCACCAGCACCGGCAGGCTGTCTGCCATATCACCGGTCAGATAGCGGCTGTCAGTACGGGGATAGGTGCAGAGCTTCTTTTCATACAGGCTTTGCAGATAGTCCAGGGTCTGCTGGGCTGTAAATCCAAGCAGGCGGTTGGCATCTCTTTGCAGAGTAGTCAGGTCATAGAGGGCAGGCGGCTTTTCGGACTTTTCCTTGCACTCCACCTTTTTGATTGTGACAGCTGCACCCTGGCAGGCTTCTTTCAGCTGCTCTGCGCTTGCTCGGTCACTCATGCGCTCCCCGGATACGGTAAGACCGGGCAGCTCCAGCGCCACGGTATAAAAGGGAACCGGCTTAAAGGTGTCGATCTCAGCTTCTCGCTGGACAATAAGCGCCAGCGTCGGGGACATCACGCGCCCGATGTTGAGGGTGCGGTGATACAGCACGGAAAAAAGCCTTGTCGCATTGATCCCCACCAGCCAGTCGGCCTTGGCACGGCAGAGGGCAGCATCCCGAAGTCCGTCATAGTCCGCACCGGGGCGCAGGTTTGCAAAGCCCTCCCTTATGGCGGAGTCCTCCATCGAAGAAATCCAGAGCCTTTTCATCGGCTTTTGGCAGCCTGCCAGCTCATAGACGCTGCGGAAAATCAGCTCGCCCTCGCGTCCGGCATCGCAGGCATTTACCACTTCCGTCACATCCGGGGCATTCATCAGCTTTTTGAGAATATCAAACTGCTTTTTCTTATCCTTTCCCACCACCATCTGCCAATGCTCCGGCAGGATAGGCAGGTCATCATATCGCCACTTGGCATACTTGGGGTCATAGCTGTCTGCATCTGCAAGACCGGCCAGATGGCCCACGCACCAGCTGACACGCCAGCCGTTGCCCTCCAGATACCCGTCCTTACGGACGGTTGCGCCGATCACCGCCGCCAAACTCTGGGCAACTGATGGTTTTTCGGCAATTACCAATTTATGTTGAGCCATGATGGTTCCTCCTCTCTTTGAGCCATCGGGACATTTCCCGGTGACAGATACCTACGCAGGGTCTTCCATAATTCCCGCAACCATAGCAGGGGTGGCTGTGGGGTATAGAAGGAGGACGGGAAGTTTCCTTCCCGCCCTCCGGCCTGCGTGTCATCATGCGTTCATAGGGACTGTCTGTGAAACGGGTCATTTCACGCTGTCCTCGTCATCTTCTTCTGTGCTGCCCCCGTCAGCGTCCGGCTCGTCCGACTCCTCATCCTCGGTTTCCCATTCCTCGGAATCTTCCTCGCCATAATCATAATCGTCCAGACTGTCATTGCCCTTGGTCTTAGGCTTGTTCTTAACGAGCTTCAAGTAGGCAAATACGCCACCGCCTCCCAGCAGAGCCAGCAAAAGGACTATTGCAGCCGGGTTCAGTCCGGCAGGCTTCTCTTTTTCCGGCTCCGGTGTTTCTGCCGGAGGTTCCGGTGCTTTTCCCGTACATTTACTCTTATCAGTTACACAGACCGGACAGGCCGTATTGACTGCCCCTGCTTCACATTTTGTTGAACAGCTGCATACCGCAGGCATCTCCTCTTTGGGTTTTCCATCTTCCATCAGCGCCATCAAATCCGCTTCATCCACCTGGTTCAGAAAGTGAACAGCAGTCTTTTTATCCTCGTTGGCTCTGTCGATCAGGATATAAAAATAGTTGCCAGCCTTGGTGGTAACAGTGATGAGCTGTTTATTGCCTCCAAAATCATCCACCAGAGCGGCGTTGCCATCCGGGGTCAGCGGAGGTGCTTTTTCCGTTTCTTCCACCACTACATTGCTGTCATTGGTGGTATCCTCTGCCGGGGGCGGCGCTGCGCCCTGGGCAAAAGCGGGAACGGTAAAGCCCGATGCCAGAACCAGCGTCAGGCAAAGGGCGGAAAGTGTTCGGAGCAATCGTTTATTCCTCATAGCTGTTTTCCTCCTGTTCGTTGTTGTCATCAGCCAAACTGCCGGGAACTGTGCCACCGGACAGCATGGCGCTCAGCTGAGCCGGGGTCATACGCAGGGCGCGCACCATCTGGACGATCTCCAGATTTTCTGCCTCGGTTTTCTGTGCCTCCAGCGCCTTGAGCTTTTCCTGATACTCTGCGATCTTCTCGCGGACCTTTGTAATCTCCTGGTCAATGCGTTCAATTTTGTTCTTTGCCATCGTCTATCACTCCTTCTAAAAAATCTCTGTTACCAGTTCATCAGGCCGTAGCCCTTGATACTCTGATAATTCAGGTCATAACTTTTGATCTTGCAGGCATCGCCGGAATTTCCCTCCA
>OHMO01000747.1_pt1 | contig 14570 bp, 9 predicted proteins | sample 1569321 | NCBI WGS metagenome assembly OHMO01 (sample SAMEA3879504, study PRJEB24766) | human gut metagenome | biome: human-associated habitat; feature: feces | place: USA | collected 1985/1987
CGGATGCCAGTGTCCGTCTATATCCGGTTTCCCATTCCCCTCCTGATGCTGATATGGATGTGCTCCTGCACCGTATTCACTAAAACCGATACAGCGCTGCGGATATTTCTGATGAAGTTTATCGGCAAATGTACCTATCTCTTCTACGGTATTATAATACCATCCGTCATAGCGATTATTGGAATAAACGTCAGTAATCAAGTTGGTAGGTCTTTCGGAAAACATGGCAGCCAATGTGCTGGGACGAGTCGGATCTTCCTTATGTACCAACTTATTCAGTCTCTCAATCAGTGGAACCGGATTGGGACCTTTCCGGTAGTTTATCTCATTAGAAACTCCCCACACCACTATGGATGGATGATTATACAATTGACGAATCAAGCTTCTCAATCCGTTTTCACAATTTACTGCAAATTCCTCTGTATCTTTTATCTTATTAATAACCGGAGTCTCCGTCCAACAAATTATTCCCAAAGAATCCAAGTAACGATAGGTAAAATCACCGTGCTGATAATGAGATAAACGTATATAGTTACTTCCCATAGCGACGATTCTGTCAATATCTTCCTTGCGTTCGGTATCGCTAACCGCATTCCCTTTATCTTTTCTCTCTTCGTGTAGCGATACTCCCCGCAAAGGATATGAGTGTCCATTAAGTATAAATCCCCGATCCGGATCGATAGAATAATAACGAATCCCTAAAGGAAAAGTATAGTTGTCTACAATTTCAGAGCCTACTTTCACCTTCACTTCCGCAGTATATAAATAAGGATCTTTCTTTCCATTCCACAAATGAGGATTATCTATCTGGAAAGTACTTGTTATCGGCATAGTGGTTTCAGGAAGAATCATCTTTTCCTCTTTTGTCTCTTTTAGCACTTTACCATCTTGCTCTTTTATAAGGAAAGAGATCACAGCCTTTTGAGCTTTCTTTTCGGTGTTGCGCACTTTTGCTGTAAAGGAAAGCATTGCTTCTTTATCCGAGACCTTATCTTGACGAACATATACACCATTCGAACCATAATCTTCTGCAGTGATATGTAATTTATTCTTTTTAATTAATTCTACACCACGAATCAATCCTCCGAAAAAGGTAAAATCAGCAGAAAGAGGAGGGATGGGCAATCCATCAGCATTACTGACTTTCACCAGTAATTGGTTAGACATATCATAACGGACAAACGGAGTGATATCAAATGCAAAAGCGGTATATCCACCCGAATGTGTACCAATCGATACTCCATTCAAATATACTTCTGTCAAATAGTTAGCAGCTCCGAAACGCAAATAAATACATTTTCCCCGATCATTCTTATCAAACGAAAGAGCACGCATATACCAGCCTGTTCCCCGATAATAATCGTCACCGCCATCTTGCCCGTCATACCCATTCCAAGTATGAGGAAGGGTGATATTTGTCCAGACTGCTTGCTGAGAAAGCATAGACATATCGATATTCCCTTTGGCAAACTTCCAACAATCATTTATGGAAAGTCGCTGTGCATGAACAGAACCGGATAACCAACAACATAAGATTAAAAAGGTATAAATCAGTTTCATAGCATTCAGTACATTTTAATTAATTAGTATACACACGTACCCAGTCAATGATAAAATCCTGTGGAAAGATAGAATTATCGACACCCATTTTTCCTCCCCAGTTGCCACCTACGGCCAGATTAAATAAAATATATTGCGGCTTGTCAAAAGGCCAATTCTGTGGTGTTTTCTTTTCCGGTGCATATACATAAAAAGGGGCTTCCGGATCATCAATATAAAACTCTATCTTATCTTTATCCCAATTGATGCCATAGATATGGAATCCTTTTTCCAGATTCTTTACCTCTACCTGTTTTTTATTGATGGTAGCACCGTGACTGGAACGCGTATGCAATGCAGAATGAGCGACACCCGGTTGATAACCCACATATTCCATGATATCAATCTCTCCGCCATCCGGCCAGCCTCCTTCCGTTCCCAACATCCAGAAAGCAGGCCAAATACCCTTACCAGTAGCCAACTTCATACGGGCTTCGATGCGTCCGTACAGAAAAGTTTGTTTATTTTTGGTTGAAATGCGGGAAGAAGTATAATCACCTCTTTTCTTGTCATCACCTACTTTCTTTGCAGTAATAACCAATTTTCCTTTTTTAAAAGAGATGTTGTTTGACGTATAGTTTTGAAGTTCCTTATTTCCCCATCCATCATTCTGTGATCCATAACCGGATGCTATAGTCCAATTACTTTCATCTAATTGTTTGGAATTAAATTCATCACTCCATATCAACCGATGCTGACTATAAAGAGAAGCGATTGGAAACAACGACAGGCAAAGTGCACTTAAAAGAAGTCTTTTCATACTATTACTTTTTTTGGTTGGTGCAAATATAAAACAGGCTTAATCAGTTCCCAAAAATCCAAGCCCTACAAACACTATACAACCTAAAAAAAGTAAAATATCATCCCCCTACATCCGCCTGACAGAAAATAGCATAGCACCCTATATTTCAATTATATAGCTAATAAACACTCCCCCTACAAATCAGTCATTAACAAAAGATTTCAATGTAGCTATAACTTCCGTCAAATAATAGGGTAAAGCAATAGATTCATCCAATTCCAGCTTTTTTCTTAGGCGATATTTAGCCATTTCTACAGAGGAAGAAGACACATTCATTAAAGAAGCTATTTCCTTAGTACTTAAGTTTAAACGGATATAAGCACATAATCTTAAATCACTATTAGTTAATTTCGGATGTTTCTCTATCAAACGATCGAAAAAGCCATTGCAGGTATTATTAAAATGTTCGGCAAAATTATCCCAACCACTTTGGTCATTCAACTGCCGTTCAATGTCTTTCACTATACGTTGTACCTGCTGCTTAATAACAGGTGACTGACCATCTATATCCGACACCGCATCTTTTATCTTTTTAAGGAAAGTATTATTCTGTACCCCTAGCATTGTGATACTCATCAATTTACTATTCTTATTACCCAATTCTTCCTGAAGACAATCCAACTGATAGCGTTCCATTTCCTCCTTACGTTTTCTTTCCTCATTTAAACGGATCTTTTCTTCTTTCCTTCTAGTTTGAATAAGTATGACTTTATATATCAAGAATACAATGACAACAAGCAATAAACTATAAAAGATATAAGCATAAGTGGTGGCATACCATGGTGATGCAATGTGCAACATTACTTGACTCGTTTCCGAATGAATGCCATAGCCATTAGTACTTCTTATCTCCAATGTAAAGTCTCCGGAACGAAGATAGGACAACTGAATATATCCTCCGGAAGAGTTCTCCCACTTATCACCACGCTCCACAATACGATATTCCACTTGCCGTTCCCCATTTAAGGCAGTGAGCCACAACCGTACCATATTAATATGCGCAGGAATGGAAAGATTACCTTCTTCCAAACTTAAAAGCCGATTTTCCAACTCTCCCACAATCTCTGCTTTCCTAATATGTGGTTTCTTCATAGAAGACTGACCATTTAATGCAGTAATATTCATAATTCCCAATCCATTCTCCAAACCAATGGCATATATACTATCTTGCAATTGAATCACTTTACGGAATCCTTTGGGTATAAACTGGTCTTTCATACGAGCAAACAATCCGGCATTTACCATCACTTTATTATAATTTTTCTGCAATAGACAAACGCCATCTTCATTGATTTGCCAAAACCGATCATCAAAAGCTTGAATCCTTAATATATCCCGATTGATTGTTGACAATAAAGTAGCATAATATTCATCCGATTGAAGCGTATTATTCAACTCGTTATATTTATAAACTCCTCCCTCATTATTCATGAAAATAAGGTCATTACCAACTTTTACCATAAAAGCACGTTTGGATAATGTAGTAGGAACAGTATAAATTTCAGACTCAACAATAGAAGTATAATCATTGTCGAAACGAAGCCGCATATACTCCCGCCTTGAATGAGTGATCCATAAATTTCCATCCTTATCGAATACACAGTTCTGTACCAAATCATCGTAACCGGATATGTTATTACGAAACGTCAGTTTGCCATCCTTCATTTCATAAAGTGATAATCCCACATAATTTCCGCTAATATAATATCCAGGACGAGAAGGAACCGGAACTAATGTATAGACCCCACTATGTTTTATTTCACGGAATGTACCATTAAAAACACTGAATAATCCTTTATTATGAGCCACAACCACTTCATCACCTATATGATATAAATCCCAAACTTGTCCCTTAGATTCAGGTACCAAGACAAACCTTGTTTGTTTATCTTCCTTATTCATACAAAAAAGTCCCTTATTAGTACCTACATACAACTGTTCCTCCCGATCCACCGCACAATATACATATCCGATACTTTCTTTAGGATCAAGCAATAAAGATTCTTCTTTAACACTTTCCTCAATCATCATAATTCCACCATTCAATCCTAACCATATATCACCTTTATTATTAACCCCGACACTCAACACTGTATTTTTCAACCCCATCTGCTCTCCTACTTTCGAAAGAACCATACCATTTTCATCTATTCTATAAAAACCTGTATTTCCGGTGCCAACTAAATAATCTTCTCCCAAACGGCTCATAGAAGTAATGCGCATATTGGTTTCATAAGATATACGTTTTTCAATTTTTCCTCTTTCATCCAATAACAATGTCCCTTTTTCCGAACTAAAAAGACGAAGCCTACCGTCACTCGCCAAAGACATATAAACCAAATAGAAGTTTTCCAATTGATCCGTTACTATCTGTTTTTCATATCCATCCAACCGGTAAAGATAATTATTTTGCTGTACATATACCTTCTCACCAACAATAAACAAAAAATGAAATCTCATTCCATCATCTGCCAACGGAGTAATCTTGCCCGTTACCATATCATACACCAAAAGTGATAATGGAGACTCAAAATAAACTAAACGATTACCGGGTACCTTTGCAATTTTCCAAAATTCCTGAGTCGGAGCACTTGGAGAATTTTCATACAAGACAGTATATTGCAAATTACCATATTCATCGTATTTCCAATATCCGAACTCATTTACTCCACCGCTATATGTCACTTTATTTTCTTCATCATAAAATACACTTCTCATGATACATTCACTCGGAGTCACATATTTTTCCCATCGTACTCCATCATAAAGTACAATACCTTCATTTGTGGCAAAATAAACATCATCGTATTCCCCTTTAGAAATACTCCACACTTGTGCATCACTTTTATATTCAGAAGGAGTATAAAAGCGAACAGGCTTGCTGGTTATATCATCAATAGAATTAGAATATAAATTTACACAGCAACAGAGAAATAAAAAAGACAAGAAGTATAGTTTTATCATATAATCAGATTTAAATTCCTATTCAAACGCTATATAGTTCGCTTTAAACTAAAGACAAAAATACGTATTCCTCCCTTTTCTGCAAATTTCCCAAGCTCTAATCTTCATAAAAAAGTAATTGTATACAGGATAGGTTAAATTTATTTCGTAATTTTGCGGATATATAAAGAATGAAGCTATGCCGGACTATGATTTAATCACCATACTCGGACCTACCGCATCAGGCAAGACTCCTTTTGCTGCTGCTTTGGCCTATGAACTCAACACAGAAATTATCAGTGCCGACTCCCGCCAGATATACAAGGGAATGGATCTTGGCACAGGGAAAGACCTTGCCGACTATACAATAAACGGATATACGATTCCCTATCATCTGATTGATATTGCCGAGCCCGGATATAAATATAATGTATTTGAATATCAACGCGATTTCCTTATTTCTTACGAATCAATTAAACAAAAAGGCCGTCTCCCCGTTTTATGTGGAGGAACAGGTATGTATCTGGAATCCATACTGAAAGGATACAAACTAATGCCCGTACCGGAAAATCCGGAACTGCGTACCCGCTTGGCGAATCATTCCCTTGAGGAACTGACAGAAATATTAAGCCGCTACAAAATATTGCATAACTCTACCGATGTGGATACAGTAAAGCGTGCCATTCGCGCCATAGAAATCGAGGAATATTACGCCATCCATCCGGTTCCCGAACGCGAGTTTCCGGCACTGAACAGCCTTATTATCGGAGTAGATATCGACCGGGAGCTACGTCGCGAGAAGATTACCCGCCGATTGAAACAACGGTTGGACGAAGGAATGGTAGATGAAGTGCGACAATTGATCGAGCAAGGAATTGCGCCGGATGATTTAATCTATTATGGGTTGGAATATAAATACCTGACATTGTATGTTATTGGAAAACTAACCTATGAAGAGATGTTCAACGGTCTGGAAATTGCAATCCATCAGTTTGCCAAAAGGCAAATGACCTGGTTTCGCGGCATGGAAAGAAGAGGATTTACCATCCATTGGATGAATGCGGAACTGCCGATGAAAGAAAAGATAGCTTTTGTAAAAGAGAAACTGGAAGGGATTTAGTATCTTTGTCAGTTATATAGTGTGATTTTTAATACACAATAGGATAGATATACGAATATGAGTGTAGAACCAAAGAAATGGGGAGTGATTTACAACCCGAAAGCTGGTACCCGAAAGGTAAAAAAGCGCTGGAAAGAAATTAAGGAGTACATGGACAGTAAAGGCGTGGACTATGACTATGTACAATCCGAAGGTTTCGGTTCGGTGGAACGTCTCGCCAAGATTTTGGCCAACAATGGTTATCGCACGATTGTCATTGTGGGCGGTGATGGGGCATTAAATGATGCCATCAACGGCATTATGCTATCCGATGCCGAAGATAAAGAAAACATCGCTCTCGGCATGATTCCCAATGGTATCGGAAACGACTTCGCCAAATATTGGGGGCTTAGTACCGAATATAAACCGGCTGTCGACTGTATCATTAATCACCGGCTGAAGAAAATAGATGTGGGGTACTGCAATTTCTACGATGGAAAAGAACACCAACGCCGCTATTTCCTCAATGCTGTTAATATCGGACTGGGGGCACGAATCGTTAAAATCACCGATCAGACCAAACGCTTCTGGGGAGTGAAATTCCTGTCCTACGTGGCCGCCCTGTTTTCTCTTATATTTGAACGGAAACTCTATAGGATGCACCTCCGCATCAACGACGAGCATATCCGCGGACGCATCATGACCGTATGCATAGGCAGTGCCTGGGGATGGGGACAGACGCCTAGCGCCGTTCCTTATAACGGATGGCTGGATGTCTCCGTTATCTACCGCCCGGAATTCCTGCAAATCATTTCCGGACTATGGATGCTGATTCAGGGAAGAATCCTGAATCATAAGGTAGTGAAAAGCTACCGGACGAAGAAAGTAAAAGTACTCCGGGCACAAAACGCCGCTGTGGATTTGGACGGGCGGTTGTTGCCCAGACATTTCCCGCTGGAAGTAGGGGTGCTTTCGGAAAAAACAACACTTATTATTCCAAATTGATAAATTCAGGCACGGATTACGCAGATTACACGGTTTTTAGTAAATCGACCTCTGCAAAAGCCGTATAGTCCGCGTAATCCATGCCCGAAACATAAACTTATAATTAGATTAAGAAAAATGATAGAACTTAAGAACAATCCTGCCGGTAACTTCTTTCTGTTGGCAGGTCCATGCGTTATAGAAGGTGAAGAGATGGCAATGCGCATTGCCGAACGAGTAGTAAAAATCACCGAAGCTCTGCAAATTCCATACGTATTCAAAGGCTCTTACCGCAAGGCAAACCGTTCACGCCTGGATTCGTTTACAGGTATCGGTGACGAAAAAGCACTCAAAGTATTAAGAAAGGTACATGAGACTTTCGGAGTTCCGACTGTGACAGATATTCACAGTGCAGATGAAGCAGCTATGGCAGCCGAATATGTAGATGTACTTCAAATCCCGGCTTTCCTTTGCCGCCAGACCGATTTGTTGGTTGCAGCAGCGAAAACCGGAAAAACAATTAACATCAAAAAAGGACAGTTCCTTTCTCCGCTGGCAATGCAGTTTGCTGCCGATAAAGTGGTGGAAGCAGGAAATAAAAATGTGATGCTTACCGAACGCGGAACGACTTTCGGTTATCAGGACCTTGTTGTAGACTATCGCGGCATCCCTGAAATGCAATCATTCGGTTATCCGGTTATTCTGGATGTTACCCATTCCCTACAGCAGCCCAACCAGACCAGTGGAGTAACCGGTGGAATGCCGCAACTGATAGAGACTGTAGCTAAAGCAGGTATCGCTGTGGGTGCTGACGGGATATTCATTGAGACACATGAGAATCCTGCAGTAGCTAAAAGTGACGGTGCCAATATGCTAAAGTTAGACCTCCTGGAAGGGCTGTTAACGAAGTTAGTCAGGATACGGGAAGCTATAAAATAACTCTTTTCCCTGTCTATTTGTGATTTACAACCAAACAAGACGACAAATAACAAAGAAATATTTATTTAAACTAAATAGAACATGAAACATTTATTACGTGGATTATTTATTGCAGTCCTTTTTATATGCTGCAATTTCCAGCTCGTACTTGCACAACCCATGCAAGAACTGCCTGTGGACAAAAATGTCCGCATCGGTAAACTGGACAACGGGCTTACCTATTACATTCGACACAATGCACTTCCTGAAAAACGAGTAGAATTCTACATCGCACAGAAAGTAGGTTCCATCCTTGAAGAACCGCAACAACGTGGTTTGGCTCACTTCCTGGAGCACATGGCTTTCAATGGAACCAAAAACTTCCCGGGTGATGAAACCGGACTCGGTATCGTACCTTGGTGTGAAACAAAAGGTATCAAGTTCGGAACGAACCTGAATGCATATACCAGTGTCGACCAAACGGTATATAATATCAGCAACGTACCAACTGAAAATATCAATGTAGTAGACTCTTGCCTGCTTATCCTTCATGACTGGTCGAGCGCTATCGATCTTGCTGACAAGGAAATAGACAAAGAACGTGGCGTAATCCGTGAAGAATGGAGAAGCCGCAACAGCGGTATGCTTCGTATCATGACTGATGCACAGTCTACAATGTATCCGGATTCTAAATATTCAGACTGTATGCCTATCGGAAGCATTGACGTTATCAACAACTTCCCGTATCAGGATATCCGCGATTATTATGCCAAATGGTATCGTCCGGACCTGCAAGGTATCGTTATTGTAGGTGACATCAACGTAGATGAAATTGAAGCCAAACTTAAAAAAGTATTCGCAGACGTAAAAGCTCCGGTAAATCCGGCCGAACGTATCTACTATCCGGTAGCAGACAATCAGGAACCGCTGATCTATATCGGTACTGACAAAGAAGTGAAGAATCCGTCTGTCAACATCTTCTTCAAACAAGATGCTACCCCGGATTCTTTGAAGAATACCATCGCTTATTACGCAACGAGCTACATGGTCAGCATGGCTATGAATATGCTGAACAACCGTTTGAACGAACTTCGCCAGACTGCTAATCCTCCTTTCACAAGTGCCGGTGCAGAATATGGAGAATATTTCCTTGCCAAAACTAAAGAAGCATTCAGTATCAGCGCAAGCAGCAAAATCGACGGAATCGATTTAGCTACGAAGACTATCCTGGAAGAAGCAGAACGCGCACGCCGCTTCGGATTTACAGCAACAGAATATGACCGCGCACGCGCCAACTATCTGCAAGCCGTAGAATCTGCTTACAACGAACGTGAAAAAACCAAAAGCGGCTCTTATGTCAACGAATACGTTAACAACTTCCTTGATAAAGAACCGATTCCGGGCATTGAAAACGAATATGCCATCATTAATCAGATCGCTCCGAATATCCCGGTAGCGGCACTGAATCAAATGATGCAGGCTTTGGTGACAGATACCAACCAGGTAGTTGCCATCTTCGGCCCGGAAAAAGAAGGTATACAGATGCCTACGAAAGATGCTGTATTGCAGACTCTGAAAGACGTAAAAGCCGAAAAATTAACGGCTTACGTAGACAAAGTATCCGATGAGCCATTAATGGCCGAGAAACCCCAAGGCGGAAAAATCATTTCCGAAAAAGAAAATCCTATTTTCGGAACCACCGAGCTGACTCTGTCCAACGGTGTAAAAGTCATCTTAAAAAAGACAGATTTCAAAGCTGACGAAATTCGTATGAAAGGTACCAGCCTGGGCGGTAGTTCACTGTTCCCCGACTCGGAAATCATCAACATCAAATCACTCGATGCTATCAGCGCAGGAGGTTTGGGTAATTTCAGCGCAGTAGACCTGGAAAAGGTTTTAGCCGGAAAGAAAGCATCCGTCAACTACGGTATCGGCGATAAGACAGAGAACGTAACCGGTAGCTGTTCTCCTAAAGACCTTGAAACTATGTTGCAGCTCACTTATCTCACCTTCACTGCCCCACGCAGAGACGATGACGCTTTTGCTTCTTACAAAAACCGCAATAAAGCTGCCCTCCAAAATCAGGAACTCAATCCGAATGTGGCATTTGGCGACTCCATACAGGCTGCCATCTATATGCACCATCCGAGAGCTATCCGCATGAAATCCGATATGATCGACAAAATCGATTATGACAAACTCATGGAAATGTACAAAGACCGCTATAAAGATGCAAGCGACTTTACATTCATTTTCGTTGGGAACATCGACATTGCAAAAGACAAAGACCTCATTGCCGAGTATCTGGGTGCCCTCCCTGCCATCAACCGCAAAGAGACATTCAGAGACACCAAACTGGAAATGCGTAAGGGTACTTACAAGAATGAATTCATCAAACAGCAGGAAACGCCGAAATCATCCGTGTTCGTGGTTTACAACGGTAAATGCAAATACAATCAGAAGAATAACATCCTGATGAGCATGACCAGCCAGATCCTTGATTTGGTATACACAGAGAAAGTCCGCGAAGAGGAAGGCGGCACATACGGAGTATATGTAGGCGGCAGTCTTTCTAAATATCCGAAAGAGACAGCGCTCCTGCAAATTATCTTCGACACGGCTCCCGACAAAAAAGACAAGCTGATGAAAATAATCTTTGCCGAAGCTGAAAATCTTGCCAAAGCAGGTCCGTCGGATGCCAATCTTAAAAAGGTAAAAGAATATATGTTGAAAAAGCATACCGAAGATTTGAAAGAAAACAGATTCTGGCTGGGTAGCATCGACGAATATATCTTCACCGGAGTAGATATGATAAAGGACTATGAAAATCTGGTCAACAGCATCACAGCAAAAGAAGTCCAGAAATTTGCCGATGATTTGATGAAACAGAAGAACGAAGTAGAAGTCACGATGGTTAGCCCTGAAAAGAAATGATGCTTTTTAACGAATTGCGCAAACACGGTAAGCTGGCTGCCAAGCGGCACCCGATGTACGATAAAAACCGGTTCGGAAAATACGCCATGTATGCCATGGCGGTTTTCTGGGCAGCGTATCTGATCTTCTTCGGAACCACTTTCGCTTTTGCATTCGATACGAATAGCATGGAGCCTTACCACATCATGAACAGTGGTCTGGTATTTGTCCTTGCACTCGATTTCATATTGCGCTTTCCGCTACAAAAGACCCCGACACAGGAGGTAAAACCTTACCTCCTGATGCCGGTCAGGCGGAACAGGGTAATTGATTTCTTATTGATCCGTTCCGGACTGAGCAGCTACAATCTTATCTGGCTCTTCATGTTCGCACCATTCGCTATCATCACCATTCCGAAATTCTTCGGGCTTTGGGGAGTTCTCACCTATTGTGCCGGTATCTGGCTGCTAATGGTCTTCAACAACTATTGGTTTCTGTTGTGCCGCACACTGATCAGTGAACGAATCTGGTGGGTACTGTTGCCTTTGGCCATATATGGAGGCATTGCCGCCGCCATTTTCATTCCCGAAGACAAGAGCGTGGTTGCCATTGATCTGGGCGAAGGATATATCGAAGGGAATTTATTGGCTTTCATCGGTACATTAGCGGCAATCGCCCTCATGTGGCTTATCAACCGGAAACTGATGGCAGGCCTGGTGTATGCAGAACTGAACAAAGTGGAAGACACGAAAGTCAATGCTTCCGAATACAAGTTCTTCGAAAAATACGGAGAAGTAGGCGAATATATGCGTCTGGAACTAAAAATGTTGCTGCGCAACAAGGTTTGCAAAAACTCGCTCCGAATGGGCATTCTGGTCGTAATAGCTTTCAGCCTGTTACTGAGTTTCACCGAAGTATACGACGGTACAGGTATGAAAAACTTTATTACAGTTTACAATTTCGCCATTTTCGGAATTCTCTTCCTATTGCAAATTATGAGTTACGAAGGTAATTACATCGATGGGCTTATGAGTCGTAAAGAGTCTATCTATACCTTACTCCGTGCCAAATACATATTATACAGTATCGGTATTCTCATTCCTCTCATCCTGACGATACCGGCAATGGCCATGGGTAAAATCAGTGTACTGACTTCCATCTCATGGGCAGTGTTTACCATCGGCTGTATCTACTTTTGCCTGTTCCAACTTGCTGTTTACAACACCAAAACGATACCCTTGAATGCCAAAATCACCGGCCGGCAAAACTCCGGTTCAGGATTGCAAAGTCTGATTAGCGGCGCCACTTTCGGTATCCCATTGCTACTTTATGCCTTGCTCAAAATTTGGTTGGGAGAGACTACGACTTCATGGGTGTTGCTCGTTATCGGACTGGGATTCATTCTCACTTCGCGCATATGGCTGAAGAATGTATACAACCGGTTTATGAAACGCCGTTACAAAAACATGGAGGGGTTCAGAGACAGTAGACAGTAGGAGATTTATGATTTATGAATTATGAATTAATTAGTGGAATGTAAATTCCGGTGATGCCTAATAATAATTTTCCGAACCATAAATCATAATTCATAAATCATAAATCCTTTAACTCATCAATCATAAATCTTAATTCATAAATCATCAATATGATTACCATAAATAAACTTCAAAAAAACTTTGGTGAAAAAAAGGCTGTAGATATCGAGAGCTACATGATCGATCAGGGAGACATGCTTGGCCTGGTAGGTAACAACGGAGCCGGTAAAACCACCCTCTTTCGCTTGATACTGGATTTGCTAAAGGCAGATGCAGGAAATGTAACGATCAATGATGTAGATGTCAGCAAAAGTGAGGAATGGAAAAAATTCACGGGTGCTTTCATTGACGACGGATTTCTGATAGATTACCTGACGCCTGAAGAATATTTCTACTTCATCGGTAAAATGTATGGATTGAAAAAAGAAGAAGTAGAGGAACGTTTAAAGCCATTCGAACGTTTTATGAACGGAGAGGTGACCGGACAAAAGAAACTGATCCGTAACTTCTCAGCCGGAAATAAACAGAAAATCGGTATTATCTCGGCAATGCTCCATTATCCGCAGTTGCTCATTCTGGACGAACCGTTCAACTTCCTCGATCCGAGTTCACAATCCGTCATCAAACATTTACTGAAAAAATACAACGAAGAGCACAATGCTACGGTTATTATTTCCAGCCATAATCTCAACCACACGGTAGATGTATGTCCACGTATCGCTCTGCTCGAACATGGTACCATTATCCGTGACATCCGGAATGAAAATAATTCGGCCGAAAAAGAACTCGAGGATTATTTCAATGTCGACGTGGAAGAATTTACTCCGGAAGAAAATATTCCGGAACAGGAGGTAGAAGAACCGAGAGAATAATTTTTCAATGTGATAATATGCCAATGTGCCAATTAGTTGTGTTATAATGACAGAATTCAAAATTAAAAAAACAGGCTAATTGACGGCATTATGGCAATGGAATACAAAAAACGGGAAAAGATGAGAAAAAACTTTTTATATATTCCGGTAATATTGGGACTGATATTCAGTCTCAGTTCCTGCCGTTCAGTTGCCCCCAGATTGGATTATAAGGCATTAGCACGTGCTTCTGTCCGTTTGGGCATAGACATTCGTCTGGAAGATAATCACAAACTCTATCTGGAAGCGGCCGAATGGATCGGCGTCCCTTACCACACAGGAGGAGATTCGAAACGGGGGACCGATTGTTCCGGATTTACCAGCCATATATATAAAAAAGTATACCACACGAAACTGTCCCGCAGTACGGACGGACAAAAGAAAGAGAGTAATAAGGTGGCAAAACGCAACTTGCGGGAAGGCGATTTGGTCTTTTTCACCAGCAACCGCTCCGGAAAGAAGGTAGCCCATGTAGGCATCTATCTGAAAGAAGGCAAATTCATTCACGCCAGTACTACCCGGGGTGTGATTGTAAGCCAACTGAATGAGCCCTACTACACAAAGCACTGGATTTCCGGCGGACGAACACGTTAATAATAAAAAACAATTCATTATGAAAAAGTATTTGGGAACACTTCTTTTATTTTGCGTTGCAATCAGTACAAATGCACAGTTATTATGGAGAATATCCGGCAACGGGTTGACAGAACCTTCTTACATTATGGGAACGCATCATCTTGCTTCACTCAGCATCAAAGACAGCATCCAGGGATTACAGGCAGCACTCGACCATACCCGGCAGGTATACGGCGAATTGAAAATGAGCGAAATGCAAGATCAGACCAAAGCTGCTGCTCTATTGCAGA
>OHMO01000750.1_pt1 | contig 14493 bp, 10 predicted proteins | sample 1569321 | NCBI WGS metagenome assembly OHMO01 (sample SAMEA3879504, study PRJEB24766) | human gut metagenome | biome: human-associated habitat; feature: feces | place: USA | collected 1985/1987
CACCTCCAGTATTACCTCCGCCACCGATACCGCCACCGGTATATTCATCGCACATGCAGGGAGACATCCGGCACAACGGGCAACAATTACATCCGTTTTCGGTTATGAGAACATGGCAGGTAGGACAGGTCGTACCCACTTGTCCCTCCGTCTCGTCCTTATTACAACCGCATTTGCCATCCACTATCTTTTCACCGCACTTGGAACAAGCCACAATATCCACACAAGTACAATCGTCTATGGCCTTGCCGCAAAAAGAACACTTCTCAGTCGTGTCGTATTCAAAATCCAACAGTGACACCCTCTTGACTACCGTTCCGGGATTCAACCATAAAAACAAATGCACGTCATGGCTACATGAATCCTCCACATTGGACGTTTTGCCCGGAAGCAACGGGCGATGCCGGAAAGAAAACACCTCTTTCCCATTTTCTATCCTGCGCCCCAACAATATGCTACCGTCCAAACGGGACGTGATGAAAAAGCCCGTGAAATGGGTTTTGGTAAATTCATACGCCAAAGCATCAAGTTCCTTTCCAAACTCATTATAATAGTTTTGGTCGTAAATGTAAGTCAGTACCACGCCAGTCAGGCTCTTGTCGTCATTCTGTCGGACAAGAAGCTTGTTCGTCACCATATTCATGCGCTTATGCGTCTGGCCTCCCATAGTGAGTGCCGTGAAAGCTGTTGGTTGTCCCTTTCCTTTGATGGGAAAAAGAGCCATTTGTCGATTCCCGTCAACCACCAACCGATAGTCATCCCAATCCACTTTTATGTCATCCATAGCCTCCGAACCTTTCTTATGAGTAGACTTTGAAGATGTCCCAACCGGCTTATGGGTGTCAGGCAAACAAAAATCCGGCCTACTTTCAACCAAAGCTTTGGCTTTCTTCACGATGAGGGGCGAATATTGGTCATCCATCACGTTCGATTCCTCTCCCGATGATTCCATACCGTCAAAACAACCCCACAACACAAGGAAGGCAGCCCACACAAAAGGCCACATAAACATCATTGATTTCTTGATTTTCTTCATGGTAAGATTTAAAAGTCGTTTCTTTTAGTTTAATGCCGCAAAAATACTCTTTTTCCTTAAAATGAACAAATTTATCACGGTATTTTTCAGGACTTCATAAAAAGCCCTATTTGTCCACAACGAGAAAGTTGCAATTTCCTGACAACATATAGAACCATAGACATACTTCATTGCATGAAGAACCTTACTATTTTTAGAAAAACTTAATGCGCCCTAATCTTTTTTTGGCACGTGTTTTGTATGGTAATTCCAATAATATAGTTAATTTTGCCAGTAGAGTCATTAATCAGAGGAATTTGCAGAGCATGAACAATCAATTTTCACCTAAAATATCAGAGGTTCTCATTTACAGCAAGGAGGAGGCGCTACGGCTGCACAATGAATGTGTAGCTCCGGAACACCTATTACTCGGGTTGATCAGGGACGGGGAAGGCAAGGCCATCCAAATCCTCCGCTTGCTCAATCTGGACTTCCGCTCGGTGAAACTACGCGCAGAGCAATCCATACAAGGTTCCGCCATGCAGGAAATGCCTGACGCGGACCATGAAATCATTTTAAACGAGAAGGCCTCTAAAATCATGCGCCTTTGCTTGCTCGAAGCACGCATGCTGAAGGCCCAGGTGGCCGACACCGAACACATACTTTTAGCCATTATGAAAGAAAAAGACAACAATGCATGCCGTATCTTAGAGGAAAACAGCATCCATTATACAGACATCCTGAACCTGCTCACCCAAAAGGCTGAGAAATCGGACGTACAGTCCGGCTTCGGTTTTCTGGACGAGGACGAGGAGGACGAATATGAAAACAAATCCTCGGCGGGAAACCCGATGAACGAACAGGGACACACCGCCACGCAAACGGCGCAGCCGCAAAGGAAATCGGCCAACAACACGCCGGTTCTGGACAATTTCGGCACCGACCTGACACGCGCCGCCCAAGAAGGCATCCTGGATCCGGTGGTGGGTCGCGAAAAAGAAATAGAACGCGTGTCACAAATCCTAAGCCGACGGAAAAAGAACAACCCTATATTAATAGGTGAACCGGGCGTGGGCAAATCGGCCATCGTGGAAGGACTGGCCTTGCGCATCGTACAGAAAAAGGTGTCGCGCATCCTGTTCGACAAACGCGTGATAGCCTTGGACATGGCGGCCGTAGTGGCCGGCACGAAGTATCGCGGGCAGTTTGAAGAACGCATCCGCAGCATTCTCACCGAACTGCAAAAGAATCCGGACGTGATTCTTTTCATCGACGAGATTCACACGATTATCGGTGCCGGTTCGGCACCGGGCAGCATGGACGCGGCCAATATGCTGAAACCCGCGCTGGCACGGGGAGAGATACAGTGTATCGGGGCTACGACCACGGACGAATTCCGGAAAAGCATCGAAAAAGACGGCGCTTTGGAACGCCGTTTCCAAAAAGTCATGGTGGAACCGACCACACCGGAGGAAACCGTACAGATACTGGACAATATCAAGGAACGTTACGAAGACCATCACAATGTGCGCTACACGCCCGAGGCTATCCGTGCCTGCGTACGGCTCACGGAGCGCTACGTTTCCGACCGTTGTTTCCCGGACAAAGCCATCGACGCCCTGGACGAAGCCGGGTCGCGCATACACATCACCCACTCTCCCGTATCGAAAGAAATGGAGGAACAGGAAAAGCGCATCGACGCCGTACATGCCTTGAAGAACGAGGCGGTAAAAAACCAAAATTTTGAACTGGCCGCCGACTACCGTGACCAGGAAGCCAATTTGCAAGAGGAACTGAACCGTATAAAAGCGGCATGGGAGGAGAAACTCAGCCGCGAGCGGGTCACTGTGGACGAAGACCAGATAGCCGAAGTGGTATCCATGATGACAGGCATCCCCGTACAACGCATGGGAGAGGCAGAAGGACACAAGCTGAAGGACATGGCCGTCAACCTGAAACGGGAAGTCATCGGACAGGACGAGGCCATCGACAAGTTGGTGCGCTCCATCCAGCGCGGCCGCGTGGGACTGAAAGACCCGAACAAGCCTATCGGGGCGTTCATGTTCCTCGGCCCTACGGGAGTGGGCAAGACGTACTTGGCTAAAAAACTGGCCGAATACATGTTCGGCAGTGCCGACTCCTTGATACGCATCGACATGAGCGAATACATGGAGAAGCATACCGTATCGCGTCTGATCGGTGCGCCTCCGGGATACGTCGGCTATGATGAAGGCGGTCAGCTGACTGAGGCTGTACGCCGTCATCCGTACAGCGTAATCCTGTTGGACGAAATCGAAAAGGCACATGCAGATGTCTTTAACGTATTGCTGCAGGTTCTGGATGATGGCCGTCTGACTGATGGTAAAGGCCGTATCGTTGACTTCAAGAATACCTTGATTATTATGACCAGTAACCTTGGCAGCAACGAGATTATGAAGGCGCAGGGCTCTATGGACAGAGAAAAGATTCAGCAGATGCTGATGAACTTCTTCCGTCCGGAATTCCTGAACCGTGTTGATGACATTGTTGTCTTTAAACCGCTGCAGGCAGAACAGATTAAGGAAATCGTTAAACTGGTACTGCATGAGCTGGGCGACCGTCTGAATAAGCAGTTGGAGCTGACGCTTACTTATACCGACGAGGCTGTTGCTTTCCTGGCAAAGGCCGGCTTTGATCCTGCCTTTGGTGCTCGTCCGCTGAAGCGTTTGATTGTACATACGGTAGAAAATATCCTGGGCAAGAAGATTGTGGCAGGCGAAATCAAAAACGGCGAAAAGGTTGAGGTTGTGCTTGCTGATGACGCCATCGACGTTGTTGTAAAATAAAATATGCTGTGAGACTTGGCGCACTCTCTGCTGCCGTGAAAACGGCGGCAGGGGGTGCGCTTTTTGTGTGCGTGGACATATCTAAAGTAAGTTTAGCATTTTTGCCTTGTTTATTCTAAGATGGATATTGATGAGAAACCTAAAAGTGTTTGACTATTTTAGTATCTATAGTTGATAATAACAATAGATGTTAAAAACATTTGACTCTAGGAGGGAGAATGATATGCTTTCTATAGATCAATTTGGAAAGGTGTGATATTTGTGGATGAGTATTCAAAGGATAATTGGGAATCAGTATTTTACACTACATATAATAGCATTGTAAATGGAGAGATAGCTCGACATAAAGCTGCTAAGAATTTAAAAAAATGTGTTTTGATGTCATTTAAGTTAATAGAAAATGATTATGGTATAGATAGAACGTTAGCTATTACTGATATAGTGAACAAGTGTGAAAATTATGCTGAAAAGGAATTTTCTATCTTGAAAGGGGAAAAACTTAAAACAGATAAAGTTAATGTTGAAATTAAATTGGAGATGTTAGATCTTTGTGATTTGATGAAGTCGTTAGGAGATGAGTTAGAACTTAAATTTAAATATGTGGATTCTATTGATGAGTATATTGGAAAGTGTCGTAGATTTGATAATGAAAAAAGAGTAGAGATAGAAAAATTATATCCTGATTTATTTAAAAGTACCAAATGGGTTGCATTAACAGTATATGCAATTTTTGGTGTAATTATGTTTTTGTTAGTGAAATTTGTTCCTTGTACAACTAGTGTAGAAAATAAAAAGATAGAAAATCAAACTAGTGAAAATAGAGTTGTGGACGTAACAAAAAATAAAACGCCAGAAATAGAAGAGGAAAAGAAAAAAATTGTTGATGCAGCAGTATTAAAAGAATTAATAGAATCATATGATAAAGTCCTTAGTAATACTCTAAATGGCCTATATGATGGATGCAGATTTAGAGGGCAATATTTTGTTGTTGTTTATGTAAATTCTAATTGGTATTATTTGAATAAGGGGCAAAAAGAAATAGTTGTGGAGAGAGTGGTAAAGACATATGCTGGAATGAATGGTGCAAGAGGATTAGAATTTGATATTGATAAGTTACATGTATATATTAAAAGTCCAACGTCTGAAAGAACTTTGGCTGATTGGGGACCTATCATGGGGATTGAGATAGAGGAGTGAGAATATTCAATGTGTAATACATAAATGTACTAAACATAGCGAAGTACATAACTGTCATGGAAGCGTATGGCTTTGGGGGCAGGCTTAACAGCGAAGCGACGTGCGTAGCAGAGCTGATGAAAATGTATAAGGTGTTGGTGGAGAAGTAGGGAAAGAAAAATTTGACAAGTTCAGTTATGTATAGTAAGATATGAATAGAGAACTGGCAACGGAGTGTGTCAGTATAAGTGGTGATGCCAAGAAGCGTGTCAGGATGCGGGACTTGGAGGAGCTTTATGTAGGGTTTTGCTATAGAAACCTCAACCTGACTTATGTACGTTCGTGTGCAGACATAAAAATAGCAAAATGCAGATGGACACTATTTTCTCGGTAGTGTCCATTTTGCTTATTTAAGAAAGGGGATTTATGGGACGAGATATTTTATTGATGGCGGCTCAGGCATATAAAAATTTGATAGCAGTTGAGTATCATATTGTTTTGGGTAGAAAGGGTAATACTTTTGATTTGAATATCGTTTTTATGCCAGAAAACTTTTATCATTTAGCTGGCTTTCATAAACTAAAGCAAAGATACTCGTTTCAGCAACGGACTAGTACGTGGATATTAGAGCATATTCTCAACGGAACAGTTACAAGTGATGTGATTGCAAGTGATAAAAATTTTTCGATATTAGAAGAACGCTTATATTCCTTGAAAATTTTAGAACAGGTTATAGATGCTCAGGAAACGAAATTTTATTCTTATGATAAGAACAGAGTTGCATTTGCTACAAGAATAACAGCTGATTATTTAGCAAAAGGGATGCTTGCCAATGAACCCATAGTATTTTCTTTCTTTGTGAGAACAGACAAGAAATATTGTATGAATTCTATATTTCAAGAAACTGCGTATGATTACAGCACGAGACAGACTCAATATACTGTGTTGTTGAAAGAGAAGAAAGTTGTTAGTAAAGGTTTAGTTAGCAGCGTCGAATTATATAGGCATAATAAGTACGCTGGAATATAGAGATTTTCGCGCACTCTCTGCTGCCGTGAAAACGGCGGCAGGGGGTGCGCTTTTTGTGTGCGCGGACATTTTCCGAACGATTTTCTAAAAAACTGTTAAAAAGTTCACAGTTTATTTGACGTTTACGCGTTGGATTGGTATAATTAAAGTGAATTATTTAAGTGATTGAGAACCCGGGTTAGATTTTGCACAGGATTTCGAAACTGAACAGCTTTCTGCTTGGGTTTTATTGTTTCTACAAGTAATTTTTGGGAGGTAGATTTCAATGAAAGTTGCAATTATCATGGGTAGTAATTCTGACTGGCCTGTACTTGAGGCTGCAGAAAAAACTCTGAAGGAGTTTGGCGTTGAAACTGAAGTAGTAGTTGCTTCCGCTCACCGTACTCCGGATGTAGTACAAAACTTTGCTAAGGGTGCCCGTGACCGTGGCATAGAGGTAATTATTGCCGCAGCCGGCGCAGCTGCTCATCTGGGTGGTTTCATCGCTGCCTTTACTACCGTTCCTGTCATCGGTATTCCTATTAATGCAACACCGTTGGCTGGTATGGATGCACTGCTGAGCTTTGTACAGATGCCTTCCGGTGTACCTGTTGCAACGATGGCCATCAATGGTTCTAAGAATGCTGCATTGTTCGCAATTCAGATTCTTTCCGTAAAATATCCGGAGCTGGTAGAAAAGCTGGCAGAGCATCGTGCAACAATGCGTGAAGAAGTAAGAGCTAAGGGTGAAAAGCTGGCTTCCATGCGTGGCGTTCCTGCGCAGGAGTTTAAGGATTTACACCTGTAATAGTGAATAGTGAGTAGTGGATAGTGAATAGAAACTGACTGCTAAACATTAATAACTAATTACTGATCACTTATAACTAACCACTAATAACTGACAATTGATAACTAAAAACTAAAATTAAGGAGAAAAATTGTGGAGCAGATTTTCGAGGAGCAAAATTTTAGCGAAGACAAGCTGCATGAGGAGTGCGGCGTCTTTGGTATCTTCAGCCATAATGAGGATGTAGCACTCAACACCTATTGGGGACTGTATGCGCTGCAGCATCGTGGCCAGGAAAGTACCGGTATTGTTGTAACTGATGGCGAGCGTATGAAAATTAAAAAGGGCATGGGCCTGGTTGCCGATGTTTTCAAGGACGGCGTTGCTGATTTGCAGGGCTATGCGGCTATCGGCCACGTACGTTATTCCACTACCGGTGCCAGCATGCCGTATAACATTCAGCCGCTGAAGGTTTATTTTGACGGCGGTAACCTTGCGCTGAGCCACAACGGTAACCTGACTAATGCCGGTCAGCTGCGTGCTAACCTGGCTAAGGAAGGCGCAGTATTTAATACTACTGTTGACAGCGAGGTTGTTCTGAACTTGATTGCCTACAGTGCACGTCCGACTATTGAAGAGCGTGTAGCAGAGGCTGTTAACCAGATTAAGGGTGCTTTTGCTATTCTGCTGATGACTGATAACAAAATTATCGCAGTACGCGATCCCTACGGCTTCCGTCCGCTGGTACTCGGCAAGATGGAAAACGGCTGGTGCGTTGCTTCCGAATCCTGTGCTTTTGACTTGGTTGGTGCAGAGCTGGTACGCGATGTTAAGCCCGGCGAAATGATTATTATCGACAGCGATAACTCCGAACCGCGCAGCATGATGTGGGCTGAAAACAAACCGGCAAAGCCTGCGCACTGTATTTTTGAATATGTTTACTTTGCTCGTAATGACAGTATCATCGACAACCAATCTGTATATGATGCACGTATCCAGATGGGACGCGAGTTGGCTAAGGAAACTCCTGATATTCATCCGGATATCGTTATTTCCGTTCCTGACAGCGGTACTCCAGCGGCAATCGGCTATGCTATGGAGGTCGGTGTTCCCTTCTTGGAAGGTCTTACCAAAAACCGTTATGTAGGCCGTACTTTTATTCAGCCGACGCAAAAGCAACGTGCTAATGCAGTACGTCTGAAGCTGAATCCGGTACGCAGCGTTGTAGAAGGCAAATCTGTTGTTATGGTCGATGACTCCATCGTTCGCGGCACTACCAGCGGCAAGATTGTTAAACTGCTGAAGGAGGCAGGCGCACGTGAAGTGCATGTATGCATTTCTTCTCCCCCGGTAACAGACAGCTGCTACTATGGTATTGATACCTCCGAGCGCAAGGAGCTGATTGCGGCACGTTGCACGGAAAATGAAATCTGCCGTTATATTGGGGCAGACAGTCTGCATTATATTTCTATGGATGGCATGAAACGTGCTATTGATAAAATTGACCCCGAAGGTTTGTGCTGTGCCTGCTTCAGCGCTAAATATCCCGATAACGCAGATAGTGTAATCAAAGCAGAACCTGAAAGCATTATTGAATAACAGGAGGAAGGCTCATGAGCGAGGAAAAGAAACAACTTACTTATGCTGATGCCGGTGTAGATATTGATGCTGGTAATAAAGCAGTAGAATTAATGAAGGACAGCGTACGTGCTACCTACAGACCTGAGGTTATCGGTGATTTGGGCGGTTTTGGCGGCCTGTTTGCTTTAAACAGCGGCAAATACAAGGAGCCTGTGCTCGTCAGCGGTACTGACGGCGTAGGCACTAAACTGAAGCTGGCTTTCATGGCTGATAAGCATGATACTATAGGTCAGGATGCTGTAGCAATGTGCGTTAACGATATCCTGGTACAAGGTGCAGAGCCCTTGTTCTTCCTGGATTACATTGCGGTAGATAAGGTTGATTCCCAAAAGGTTGCTAACATCGTTAAGGGTGTTGCCAATGCCTGCAAGGAAAGCGGCTGTGCTCTTATCGGCGGCGAAACTGCCGAAATGGCCGGCTTCTACTCCAAAGGCGAATACGATATCGCAGGCTTCTGCGTTGGCGTAGTTGAGAAGAGCAAAATGATTACCGGTGACAAGGTTAAGGCCGGCGACGTGCTTTTGGGCCTGCCCTCCAGCGGAGTGCATTCCAACGGCTTCTCCCTTGTACGTAAAATCTGCTTTGAGGCTATGGGTTATACTATGGATACCGAAGTACCGGAATTTGGCTGCACCTTGGGCGAAAAGCTGCTGACTCCGACTCGTCTGTACCCGAAAACCTGCCTGCCGCTGATTGAGAAATTCGACCTGCACGGTATGGTGCACATCACTGGCGGCGGCTTTTATGATAATATCCCCCGCATTCTGCCCGAAGATTGCGATGCTGAGGTAAATGCCGAGGCTTGGGAAGTTCCTGTTGTCTTCAAAAAGCTGCAGGAATGGGGCAATGTACCTTGGGCTGAAATGTACCGCACCTTCAACATGGGCGTAGGCATGGTATTGGTTGTTGACCCGTCTGAGGCTGACGCTGTACGCGCTCACCTGAAGGCTGAGGGCGAAACCTTCTATGAGCTGGGCAAGGTTGTTCCCGGACACAAAGAAACGATTATGAAAGGCGGCGTTTTCGGTGCATAAAATCGGCGTACTTGTAAGCGGTCGCGGCAGCAATCTGCAGGCAATTATAGACCGTATCGCTGATGGCTATCTGCCGCTGGAAATCGCGGTTGTAATCAGCGATAAGCCTGATGCTTTTGCTTTGGAGCGTGCGCAAAAGGCCGATATTAAAACCGTTGCCGTAGAGCGTAAGGCTTGCGCTTCCAAAGAAGAATTTGAAGCAAAAATCAACGCTGCTTTAGAAGTAGAGGGCTGTGAGCTGGTAGTTCTCGCAGGCTTTATGCGTATTCTGAGCGCTGATTTCGTAAATAAATGGCAGCATAAGATTATTAACATTCATCCGGCGCTGCTCCCGAGCTTCCCCGGTCTGCACGGCCAGAAGCAGGCTGTGGACTACGGTGTAAAATTCAGCGGCTGCACCGTTCATTTTGTCGATTCAGGCACTGACAGCGGCCCGATTATCCTGCAGAAGGTTGTTCCTGTTATGGATGACGACACCGAGGATACTCTGGCTGACCGTATTCTGGTACAGGAGCATATCGCAATGCCGGAGGCTTTAAAGCTTTGGGCAGAAGGAAAACTGACAATCGAAGGCAGAAAGGTAAAGGTTAAAGCATGAAAATTAAAAGAGCATTATTAAGCGTTAGTGATAAAACCGGCATTGTAGAGCTGGCAAAATTCTTGAGTGATAACGGCGTAGAAATTATTTCTACCGGCGGCACCATGAAGGCTATTAAGGAAGCAGGCATTCCCGTAACCTATGTAAGTGATGTAACCGGTTTCCCGGAAATCATGGACGGCCGTGTAAAAACTCTGAATCCGAAAATTCATGGCGCAATCCTGGCTGTACGCAGCAATCCGGAGCATATGAAGGCTTTGGCTGAGCATGACATCACTCCGATTGACCTGGTTGTAGTTAACCTCTATCCCTTCCGCGAAACTGTTGCCAAACCCGGCGTAACAGAGGCTGAGGCAATTGAAAACATTGATATCGGCGGTCCGGCAATGGTACGTGCCAGCGCTAAAAACTTCAAAGACGTTGTTATCGTAACCTATCCTAGCCGTTATGCAGGCTTAATGGAAATGCTCGCTAAAGAAGGCGACGTTGATGCACGCACCCGCAAGGAGCTGGCACTGGAAGCCTTTACTCATACTGCTGAATACGATGCAATGATCAGCGAATATCTGAAGAAGCAACTGGAGAAATAACCATGAATATTTTATTAATCGGTGGCGGCGGCCGCGAACACGCTTTAGCGTGGAAGCTGGCGCAAAGCCCTAAGGTTGAAAAAATTTATGCTGCTCCCGGCAACCCGGGCATGGCACTGCTGCCTAAATGTGAATGCATTGCTCTGGATGTTGAGAATCTGGAGGGCGTAGCAGATTACGCTGAGGAAAAAAGCATTGACCTGACTGTTGTAGGTCCGGAAGCACCGCTTGTTGCAGGTCTTGCAGACGTTTGCAAACGCCGCGGTCTGCCGGTGTTTGGTCCTTCCAAAGCTGCGGCGCAGCTGGAAGGCTCCAAGGCATTTTCCAAAGAGCTGATGGCAAAATACAATATTCCTACCGCTTTCTTCAAAATTTGCGAGGATATCGAAACTGCCAAGGCTTATGTTGAAGAAAAGGGTGCACCTATCGTAGTTAAGGCTGACGGTCTTGCAGCAGGCAAGGGTGTTGTTGTTGCTATGACTAAGCAGGAAGCACTTGACGCTATCGACGAAATGATGGCTGACCATAAATTCGGCAACGCAGGCGCACGCCTCGTTCTAGAAGAATACATGGAAGGCGAGGAGGCTTCTCTCCTGGCATTTACCGACGGCAAAACCATTGTGCCGATGATTGCTTCCCAGGACCACAAGCGCGTATTTGACGGTGACGAAGGGCCTAATACCGGCGGTATGGGCACCTATGCTCCCGCTCCGGTTATGACCGACGTGCTGCGTTTAAAAGCAACCGAGCTGATTCTGAAACCTGTTATCGCTGCCATGGCAGCAGAAGGAATGCCGTATCAGGGTTGCCTCTATGCCGGCCTGATGATCAAGGGCGACAGCGTGAAGGTTGTAGAATTCAACTGCCGCTTCGGTGACCCCGAAACTCAGGTAGTGTTGCCTCTGCTTGATGGCGACCTGGCTGAAATTATGCTGGCCTGCGCTACCGGTACTCTTGATCAGGTAGACTTCGGCTGGTACGACAAGGCTGCTGTATGCGTAGTAATGGCTTCCGGCGGTTATCCCGAAAGCTATGCTAAGGGTATGGAAATTACCGGTCTGGCTGACGCTGCTACAGATAAAGACGTTGTTGTATTCCACGCAGGTACAAAGGCTGACGGCGCTAAGGTTCTTACCAACGGCGGACGTGTGCTTGGTGTAACTGCTGTAGACGCAAATATCAAGGCTGCACGTGACCGTGCATATACTGCTGTAGAAAAAATTAATTTTAATGGCGCTTTTTGCAGAAAAGATATTGCATGGAGAGCCTTAAAGAGGTAAAATAGATGAAATACCTACTCGGACCTCAGAAAAGCAATTTTTTCAAGTAATTATGTTACATGATTAACAGTTGCTTTGGCTGTGGTAAACAAAAAAATTATTAAGAAAAGGATGATGAAAGAATGGCTTTTTATTATGATGAACCTGCTCACACATTTAGTGAGTACCTGTTAGTTCCCGGTTATTCCTCCGAAAAATGTATCCCCGCCAATGTAGACCTGCGTACGCCGCTGGTTAAATACAAAAAAGGTGAAGAGCCGGCAATTACTATGAACATCCCGATGGTTTCTGCTATTATGCAGGCTGTTTCCGGAGAAAAGCTGGCTGTAGCTCTTTCCAAAGAGGGCGGCGTTTCTTTCATCTATGGTTCTCAATCCGTAGAGGACGAAGCTGCTATGGTTGCTCGTGTTAAAGGCTATCGTGCAGGCTTTGTAAGCAGCGATTCCAACATCCGTCCAGACAGCACTCTGGCTGACATCCTGGCACTGAAGGAACGCACCGGTCACTCCACTGTTGCTGTTACCAGCGATGGTACCGCTAACGGCAAGCTGGAAGGCATTGTTACCAGCCGTGACTATCGTCCGAGCCGTATGTCTATGGATGCTAAGGTTCGTGACTTCATGACTCCGATTGACAAAATGGTTTATGCTCCGAAAGATACCACCCTGCAACAGGCTAACGATATCATCTGGGAGAAAAAACTCAACACTCTGCCTATCGTTGATGACGACGGCCGTATGCTGTACATGGTATTCCGTAAAGACTATGCAACTCATAAGGAATATCCGTTGGAGCTGCTGGACAGCAAAAAACGCCACATCGTTGGCGCAGGTATCAACACCCGCGACTATGCTGAGCGTGTTCCCGCATTGATTGATGCAGGCGTAGACGTACTCTGCATTGACTCCTCCGAAGGCTACAGCGCATGGCAGAAAATTACCCTGGACTGGATCCGTGAGCACTACGGTGACAGCGTTAAGGTTGGTGCAGGCAACGTAGTAGACGCTGAAGGCTTCCGCTTCCTGGCTGAGGCTGGCGCTGACTTCATTAAAGTTGGTATCGGCGGCGGTTCTATCTGCATTACCCGTGAACAAAAAGGTATCGGTCGTGGCCAGGCAACTGCCTTGATTGACGTTTGTAAGGCTCGTGACGAATATTTCGAAGAAACCGGTGTATACATTCCTGTATGCTCTGACGGTGGTATCGTTTATGACTACCACATGACTCTGGCTTTGGCTATGGGCGCTGACTTCATGATGCTGGGCCGTTACTTCGCTCGTTTCGACGAAAGCCCGACCAACAAGGTTAACATTAACGGCACCTACATGAAGGAATACTGGGGCGAAGGTTCCAGCCGTGCACGTAACTGGCAGCGTTATGACATGGGCGGCGCAGCTAAGCTGTCCTTTGAAGAAGGCGTTGACTCCTACGTTCCGTACGCAGGCAGCCTGAAGGATAACGTAAACCTGACTTTGGCTAAGGTTCGTTCCACCATGTGCAACTGTGGTGCTCTGAACATCCGCGAGCTGCAGGAGAAGGCTAAGCTGACTCTGGTTTCCGCAACCAGCTTGGTTGAAGGCGGCGCACATGACGTTATGCTGAAAGAAAACTCCAACAGCAACTATCCTAAATAATTAAATGAACGTAAATGGCAAGCTCTCGAAGAAATTCGAGGGCTTGTTTTTGTATACAAAAAGCTCCCCTGAACGATTCGTTCAGGGGAGCCTGTCTGTTTATCAGCGAAGTTTCACTGTTATATTACCTTGTAAAGCTGAAAGCCTTGCGTATCGCAGGAAACCAGCTTGTAGTTGATTCCTTCGCGCAATCCTTCAAAAACGGGAATGTGGTTTTCACCGTGAATGTGGCCGTAGACACAGTGCTGCACACCGTACTGCAGCATCAGATTAGTAAAGCAGGTGTGCTCCGTGCGCGCAAAGAGCGGAGGATAGTGAAAGGCCGTAATTATCTGTTGAGCCTGCATTTTATGAGCCTGCTGCAGGGAAAGCTCCAAGCGGATTCCCTCGCGGTTATAGATTTTTCTGTCGGCGTCACTGAAGCTTTCGGCTGAGGGCAGGAGCCAGCCGCGGGTGCCGCAGACAGCAATATCCTCTACCATAATGCAGTCATTCTGCAGGAATTCAAAATGAGCGCCGTAACGCTGCTGCATTTTGCTCAGGCTGCTCCACCAGTAATCGTGGTTGCCGCGCAGCAGCAGCTTGCGTCCGGGAAGCTGCGCCAACCAGTCTAAATCCTGTGCTGCTTCTTCCAAAGTCATGGCCCAGGAAATATCACCGCAGACAATAACGGTGTCCTGTGCGGTTACGGTGTTTTGCCAATTAGCGGCAACCTTTTCTTTATGGTTGCGCCAATGCTCGCCGAAAACCTCCATGGGCTTGCTCGCCGGTTCGCCTGATAAATGCAGGTCACCGATTGCGTAAATATGCATAATATTATCACCTTTGCGTGTTAAATTCGTTCTTACGCTTTGCTCAGCAGAAAGCGTGCTAATGCCGGAACATCGGCAACATAGTAATCGGCA
>OHMO01000777.1_pt1 | contig 14146 bp, 12 predicted proteins | sample 1569321 | NCBI WGS metagenome assembly OHMO01 (sample SAMEA3879504, study PRJEB24766) | human gut metagenome | biome: human-associated habitat; feature: feces | place: USA | collected 1985/1987
AAGAAATTTGCGCAAAACTATTGACAGTACCCATGGACTAGGTCGAGCACAAAAATTGGACTAGCCCACATATTGTAATAGGTTAACCCACACTCACGCAACAGCCCAACCAACAAATTTGGGCCAATGCCGCATAAACAAACTATCGATGATAAAATTTATAAGAAAAACTAAATTCAATCAACAGTGATACTATGAAATACTTATACTTTAGAATATTTTACAAATAACACTAGCACTATACTCTTCATCTTTCAAACTATCATTTTCTTCTGTAATTATATCATCCGTTTCATTAACATATTTATTTTCTACTCTTGTTTTTTTATTAGCATGACTTAGAAACCACTCATACTCAATATCTAAATGTCCAATATCAATAGCTTGAAATCCCATATCTGTTAAATCGCATGATAGAACTGTCGCAGTTGGACCTAAAGCTAGCAAAAACAAAACCTTTTTATCAGGAGCATTTTCTCTACAAGCTTCGAGAATAATATCATATTTTTCAAATGCATCACATGCTGGACATAAAATTCTTTTAGTACTATTTGTTCCAGACAATAAATCATTCCCAACACCAAACCTTGTATAACGACCTTCAACTATTATAACATCTCGTTTTTCCCAAAGTTTTTTTATTAAATCGAAATACTCCTCTGAATTTGTTTTATCCTCAATATCCATATAATGCCTAGTAACTAATGAATCACCGTAAACACTTTCCTTATTGAAAATTTCATAAAGCTTTAACCGATTTTTTCTTACAAATCTATGCCAATGTTTTCTAGCTTTATTAGTTAGTCCAGCCAAAGAAATTTCCACAAACACATTTGGAATGCATACAAGAAGTCTATTATTATTTGAAGAAAAAGTATCCCATAATTTGTCGCATAACTTTTTATTGGTTTTCTGATATTTAGGATGGTTTATATTTAACATTAAGTCAAATTCTCCATCACCATACCTAGCAACCGATAAATTGTTTTTCTTTACAATTCTTATAGTATCATAAACGTCCAATATCTTCGGCGGAGTCTGTTGTCTATTTGCAATATAATCTTTTATCATTAAATATAGGTCGTTTATTCTCATTTGATATCTCCTTGTTCGTGATTGTCATAAATAGTAATTTATTTTATTTTTTTGCTTATAGCTGATAACATAGAATAAATTCTATGTAAAATACCGCAGTTAAAAAAGCTCCATAATAACATTTTATTTTTTAAATTCAAATTAGCCGCTACACTTTTTCCATTTTTATTTAGAAAATTTACTAAATTTAAATATCTAACACTATTTTTAGGTTCATAGTTTGCATAAAAAGCAGTCAGAGTAGCCAATGCAGTCTCTACAGCTAAAACTCTACACATTTCAACGCAATCTAAATTTTCTTTTACAGAAAACTCTAAGCGCTCCTTATATCCTTTAAAGCAATCATATCTACTCTTGCTATTAAAAGAAGATGCAACAATAGAACCTTTTCTTTTAAAATAGTAATAAAATGGTCTACGTAAATAACCAGATCTCTTAGCTGCAAAAATAAACTTGTATGTAGTAGCCACATCTTCGTAAATCCGTCCTTTAGGATAACGAACATCGCCAATCACACTACGCTTATAAATCTTATTCCAAGCAGCATTATCTAGAGTTCCATCCAAAATTTCTTTTACTGCATTTCGTCCTTCAAAAATCATATCCTTGCTATATCTAGGATTGAACTTCTTTTTATCATTTCTCACAACATATGTATCAGCACAAACCACATCTAAATCATGCTCATCCATATATCCAATCATATCACCATACATACTCGCATCAATGATATCATCACTATCTACAAACCCTATAATTTCACCTTTAGCTGCATCTATACCAAAATTTCGTGCATCACTCAAGCCACCATTTTCTTTATGAATAACTCTTATACGCGCATCCTTCTTAGCATATTCATCGCAAATTTCACCACATTTATCCGGAGAACCATCATCAACCAATATCAATTCAAAATCAGTGAAAGTTTGATTTAAAATAGAATCTACACATTTATGAATATATTTCTCCACCTTATAAACAGGTACAATTACAGAAAGTCTTGGCATATTAATTCTCTCCCATCATTTTTAGCTTCACATACTTGTTCAATGTATAATTAGCGTAATTAAGGCACAGCACAAAGCCCATCCAACCCTCTAAAAAGCCTGCTTTCAAAACATACATTTTAAAGAAAGCAAACACCGGTCTAAAAACCAGATCCTTAAGCACTGAACACTTTTTCCCGCGCAAATTTCTATCGACTGCGCCTATACTGGAGTACTTATTCATTTTGTCTAAATACTCCTCAAACGACGCATATGTGTAATGCTTAATATAGCCTCCCAATGTTTTTTCCACAAAATCACCAACAGGTCGTTCATGCACCTTGCTTTCCCATTTTACGCCTTTAGCCGGGAATAAACGTACAACAGAATCAGGACCCAATACACCATATTTAAAATCCCTGCCAAAAGCACTGTTACGTCTTACAAGCCTATACATCGTTTTTTGATTACTGTTAACTACCTTAGCAATATTAACAATAAGCTCATCATTCATTCTTTCGTCTGCATCAAGATACAGCACCCATTCAGTTTTTACATGCTGCAACGCAAAATTGCGCTGCGCCGCAAAGTCATTATCCCAAGCACGATAAACAACCTTAGCGCCATTTTCTTCTGCTAATTGAACTGTATTATCAGTGCTACCGGAATCAACAATCAGCACCTCTGCCGCTACTTTTTTGGCGTTCTGCACAACAGCAGCTATATTTTTTTCTTCGTTTTTAGTTAAAACCACTACTGTAACTTTACTCATTTTTATTTTCCTCATATTGGATTTTTTATCTGAATATCTCATATCAGCAAATAGCAATCTTCCTGCTAAACACTCACGCTAGTAGGTATATTATACCATACTTTTCATTCACAAGTTGACTATGATTATAAAAACTCTATTTAGTAATTATCAAGAAACTGCATCCGAAAAAACGATTGCAAAAAAATCACTTTTCGTTTTTTCCAATCAAATATTAAGAACTACTATAAGTGAAAAAGTTGCATCGGTCCACCCATTCGTCAAGAAAAATGTAATTTATTGCACTTTTTCCTACGAAAAAATGCAATTTTTGACAATTTTCCTAACGAATATCATACGCGTACATTATTCTACTATACAACTACATTTAAAATGCAAAATAAGGAGCAGCTTGCGCCGCTCCTCAATCATTCCTCATATTTCCTTATCCTGCGCTGCAGCAAAATAAGACGCAGCGACAAAACAACAGCACTGCAGATTACGCCGATATCAAGGCTCTGCCAATAAGCAAAGGCACCGTTATTAAACTTGTAATCCAAAATCAGGCCCACTGGCAGGCAGATTGCCCAATAGGCCAGCATGCTGCACCAAAACGTAGCATTAACGTCCTTATAGCCACGCAAAATACCCTGAATCGGCGCCGCGACTGCGTCGCCTCCCTGCCACATAATAGCGTAGATAATAAACACCTTCACCAGCTCAATAACATGCGGATTCGTTGTATAAATGAGTGCGATATACTCGCGCGCCACCAGCTCCAGCGCCATATAAACTATAGCGATAAAAAGGCTCAGCTCTAAGCCAAGTGCCGTGTAATCACGCGCTCCCTGATAGTTTTTCGCACCATATTCAACGCCCACCACGATTGTCAGCGCCAGTGAGAAGCTCATGGGGAACATATAAATTAGCGAAGAGAAGTTAAGTGCCGCCTGATGCGCAGCAATCACCTCCGTGCCAAATTTGGCAATAAACAGCGCCACAACGCCAAAGATGCTCGTTTCCATAAAAATGGCCACGCCCATAGGCACGCCAATGCGCAGATATTCTGCCACCAAATGCTTAACAGGGCGCACCAAGCCCAGCACGTCGTACTGCTTGAACGGTTGCAGCTTCGTCACCACCACCGCGAACATCACCAAAAGCAGCCAAAAGGTAATGCCCGTTGCTACACCGGCGCCAATGCCGCCCAGACGCGGCAAGCCAAGCTTGCCGAAAATCAGCACATAGTTCAGGAAAGCGTTGACAGGCAACGCCAACAGATAAATCTTCATCGAAAGCTTCGTATAGCCAAGTGTATCAACAAGACTGCGCAACGGCGTAATGAGAAAGAACGGCAACACGCCTATGCCCAAGCCGGCCATATACCACAGCGCAATGTGATAAACCTCCGGCGCCAATCCCATGCCCTGCAAAAACGGCGGCAAAAAGATAACGCCGCCGACAATTATCAGTACGGAAAAGGCTACAGCCAACAGCATGCCATGGCGTACTACCGTAGAGATTTTTTCCTTTTCGCCTGCACCCAAAAGATTGGCAATAAGCGGCATCGCCGCCAGCAGAATGCCTGCAAAGCAGGTCTGCACCGGCATCCAGATATTACCGCCAATCGCAGCGCCGGCCAAATCCGCATCGCCTGCCTGACCGGACATACTGGCATCAAAAAAGTTCATGCCCATAATCGCAATCTGCGTACCGATAATCGGCAGCATCACACTCAACAGACGCTTAACCTTATCCTTATAATCCTTGTGTAAAATTTTTAGCATATCCTTACTCCCATTTTCCCTAATATAACAAAAGCCACACGGCTGCAAACACAGTCGTGTGGCGAAAAGATGACTATTGAATCAGAAAAAATCCACAACAATTTTTCAAATTTAATTTTAACAATAAGCAGCCTGCTTGTCAAGCTCAGCCTTCTGCTTCTGCCAATTCGGAAAGATAAGCCCAACGATCCACCATCTCATCCAACTTTTGCTGCACACCCTCCTGCTGCTTGGTTAAATCTGCCAGACGGGTAAAGTCACTGCCGCATTGGTTAATTTCCGCACCCAGCATTTTCAGCTCTGCCTCACTGCGCGCAATCTCTTGGTCCAGTCGCTCCAGCTCCAGGCGCTCGCCATAAGTCATTTTCTTCTTCGCAGGCTCTTCGGCAGGCTTTGCTGCAGCCACCGGCTTAGCCTTTGCAGGCTGCGCCTGCTGTGCGCTTTCCTCCTGCAGAGCTTCTGCATAATCGCTGTAGCCGCCGATATACGGCTTAATGCTGCCATCCTGCTCCAATGCGAAAATCTTTTGCGCAAAGCGGTCGAGGAAGTAACGGTCATGGGACACGGCGATAACCGCACCGGCAAAGCTGTCGAGATAATCCTCCAAAACAGAAAGCGTCGGGATATCCAGATCATTCGTCGGTTCGTCCAAAAGCAGTATGTTCGGTGCCGTCATCAGCACGCGCAGCAGATACAGGCGGCGTTTTTCGCCGCCGCTGAGCTTGGACACCGGCACCCATTGCAGCTCCGGCGGGAAGAGGAAGCGTTCCAGCATCTGTGCTGCGCTGATGCGCTGACCATCGGCCGTTTCAATATAATTATTCGCTTCCTTGATATATTCCAGCACACGCATATTGCTGTCCGGAAACTCGCTATGCTGTGCAAAATAGCCAATCTTCACAGTCTGGCCTACGCGCATTTCGCCGCTCGTAGGCTGCAGCTTACCGGCGATGATATCCATTAGCGTTGATTTGCCGGCACCATTAGGACCAACGATACCGATGCGGTCATTACGCAGCAGGATATAGCTGAAATCCTTGATATAATCCTTGCCGTCCCACACCATGCCTATATCTTCCAGCTCGATAATAGTTTTGCCAAGACGACTGCTGACGGAGGACATCTCCAGATTTGCTTCCGTCTTGACGTTCTTTACTTCCGCTTCAATCTGAGCAAAGCGCTCTACGCGGTCCTTCTTTTTGGTACGGCGTGCTTCCGCACCACGGCTGATCCACGCCAGCTCGCGGCGGTAGATATTGCGCAGCTTTTGCGCAGCAGAGGCCTCCGCAATACGGCGTTCCTCACGCTTTTGCAAAAACAGGCTGTAGTTGCCTACATAAACATAGCCTTTGCCGCCGTCAATCTCCAAGGTGCGGTTAACAACACGGTCAAAGAAATAACGGTCATGGGTTACCATCAGCAAAGCGCCCTTGCGCGCCAACAGCTTTTGCTCCAGCCAGGCAACAGTAGCATTATCCATATGGTTGGTAGGCTCGTCCAAAATCAGCAGGTCCGACGGACGCACCAGCACACCGGCCAAGGCCACGCGCTTGCGCTGGCCGCCACTCAGCTCGCCCATCTGCTGCTGCAGGTTGGTAATCCCCAGCTGCGTAAGCACAGCCTTCGCTTCGCTTTCCAGCTGCCAGGCATATTTATCATCCATCTGCTGCTGCAAATCAAGCAAATGCTTTTGCAGCTTTTTGTTATCAGGCTCCGCTGCAGCCTGCTCCACCGCAGTTTCGTAATCGCGCAACAGCACCATCAGCGGGGAATCGCCTTTAAAAACCTGCTCCAGAACAGTTGCGTCTGCCTCAAACGGCGAATCCTGCGGCAGATATTCCATAACTACGCCGCCGGGAATCGTAAGCTTGCCGTCACCGGCCTCATGATTGGCAATCATGCGCAGCAAGGTACTTTTACCGGTGCCGTTGACACCGATAATACCATACTTGTCGCCCTCTTCTACGTTAAATGTAATATTTTCAAACAACAATCTGTCGCCATAGCTGTACGACAAATCCTCTGCACTTAAAATCATTTTACTTATCTCCCTGTGAAAAATTTACACTCTAAAATTATAACACGCCTGCGAATAAAAGTAAAAAGGACGAAGCGCAGGGCCCGTCCTTCGTATGGTTATTTCACTGTTACCTGTAAATTTTCGTTTTCTTCCGCTGCGTCCTGCAAAACCTGCAGCAGCTGCTCGCCATACCAGCCCAGCTTTTCATTATCCGTAACGTTGGCAGGCACAACGAGCTGCGTCGGCTCAGCAATCTCCGTCAGGCAGTCATACAGCGCGTCTAAATTTGCACCGTAGTACACAGGCAATGCCAGCGCGCTGCGCAGATATTTATGCAGCGCAGGCACAGAGGTCATGCGCTCAAGATCTAATGTAATTGTTCTCATGTTAATCTCCTTATTTTCCGTAAAGCTTGCTGAAGGACTTGTAGTGATCACCGGTATAGTAAATCAGGCCATCGTTGGAAAAGACTATACGCTTCGCATTACGATTACCCTTCACATAATCAATGTCGCATTCCTTCCAGTTGCGGCCGTTTTTCTTCGGCAGCTTACCCTCGTAATTGCCGTAGCGGTCACCGCCGATGGATTTACCGGGTGCAACCTTGTCGAGGGTGCCTTTTGTCTGCCAGCCCAGCTTTTTGGCTTCGTTTTTCGTAATATAATTGTGCGGCAAGTGCTTATATTCGTTGATGTAGGCAGCAACGTGCTCCTTATCGTTGTAAGCAGCGCTTTCGCTGATTTTGATTTTGCCGCTATTGGCCTTGACGTTGGCCGCGGTGTTCTGGCCATTGTTGCTCTTGGTTGTATTAACAGTTGTTGTCTGGGTTATCTGCTTATCATTGGTCTTGGGGCTGTTACTGCCGCAGCCGGCAATTATGCTGACGCTGAGCAGCATCACCAGGAAGAACGCTAAAAGTTTTTGCATAGGAAAGCTCCTTTCGTTTTCTTCCCATTATATCACATAGCCAAAACTGGCGCACCATTACCAATACGCGCCCCCCAAAAGTTCACAAGTAATTCCTTGAAAAAAACTCCGCTTCATGTTATATTATAAATAAAGAAGACAACCGCCCACAAGGTGGGTTGCCTGTTGGTGTTTAGCTAGAAAGCCGCCCCGCCAAACCTGCAAAGTTTTGGGGCGGTTTTTCTATGTCCGAGATTACTTTCTGTTCTGAAAAATGAACGTCAGCAATGCTACGATAAAAATTCCAAAAGACATTAAGTCCTGAAAACTGAAATATACCATAGACATCACCTCCATTCTGAAGAATTTCGGCAATGCCACCCTGCAACACGGTTGTCTTAAAACATATTTTAACATATAAAACAAAAACATACAACGAACAAGTTGTGAAGTTTGCCGTTGTATGTTTTTTATTTATCTAATACTTTTACCTTACATCTCTGCCATGAGTATAAACCGGCAGCAGCTTCGGCGACAGCTCTCCCTGCACGCCGGCAACCTTTTCTTCCTCAGCGTAGCGACGTACATGCTCCAGGCTCAGCTTGCCCAGCTTGACGCTCTTCGCTGCTTCGGCAGCCTTAGTACCCGCAATACGGCCAAAGACGATGATATCCAGCAGGCTGTTGCCCATCAAACGGTTAGTACCATGAATGCCGCCAACAGCTTCACCGGCAACAAACAGTCCCGGCAGCTTGGTCTCTGCATCCTTGTCAATAAGGATACCGCCGTTTTGGTAATGCAGCGTCGGATAAATCAAAATAGGCTCCTTGCGCAGGTCAATGCCGAACTTAGCATACATACGCAGCATACCCGGAATGCGTTTGGCAATAGTGCCTTCGCCGTGCAGCATTTCAATCAGCGGTGTGTCGAGCCACAGCGCCACGCCGTCGAGCGCTTTAACACCCTTGCCACGGGCAGTGCACTCGCGGATGATAGACGCAGCCGCGACATCACGAGTTTCCAGCGGATGCATAAAGATTTCGCCTTCGCTGTTTACCAGCTGCGCACCAATCGAACGCACTTTTTCGGTAACCAGCGCGCCATAAATCTGCGCCGGATAAGCAACACCGGTCGGATGATATTGAATTGCGTCAGCATAAATCAACGGCGCACCGGCACGATAAGCCATAACAAGACCGTCGGCAGTAGCGCCGTAATGGTTAGAAGTCGGGAAGCCCTGATAATGCAAGCGTCCTGCACCGCCGGTTGCCATGATTACGCATTTTGCGCGTACAACCTTGTACTCCTGCGCATCAAAATCCCACAGCACCGCACCGGCAGTTTTGCCCTCCTCGTCGAGCAGCAGCTCGACTGCAGGTGAAAACTCCAGCACCGGAATGCCGCGGTTCTGCACCTCGTCTCGCAGTACGCGCATGATTTCAGCACCGGTGTAATCGGCGCAAGCATGCATACGCTTACGGCTTGTGCCGCCGCCATGCGTCGTCACCATAGTACCGTCCTGCTCCTTGTCGAACATTACGCCCAGCTTACTCAGCCAATCAATCGCCAACGGTCCGTTGGTTACCAGTTCTTCCAACAGCTCGGGAATATTTTTGTAGTGACCGCCGCCAAAGGCATCCAGATAATGCTGCGCCGGGGAATCGTTGCCCTTATCCGCAGCCTGAATACCGCCCTCGGCCATCATCGTGTTGGCATCGCCCATACGCAGCTTGGTAACTACGAGGACGTTTGCACCACCGTTATGCGCTTCCAACGCAGCGGAAGCACCGGCGCCGCCGCCACCGATAACCAGAACATCAACGTCATAGTCCACTTTTTCCAGATCAAGATCTACATCCTGCAGGCGGCTTTTGCCCTCCAGCAGCTGTGCCAATTCTACCGGCACCTTCTGGCCCTTGTTGGGACCAACCTCCAGCACCTTGAAGCCCTTAGAGCTGTAGTCAGGATGGAACTCCTTCAGCAGCTCGTCCTTTTCCTCTGCCGTAAAGCGTTCGATAGAAGCGTGCAGACGTTGGGCACGGGTAGCTTCAACCTTAGCCATAGATTTTAACATATCTTCAGTAAATGCACTCACCTTGCCGCACCTCCTTATTTTTCAATCTCGCGCTTGTTATACAGGTCTTTGATTTCGTCCAAAGGCATATTTTTCAGCTTTTCTAACAGCGTTACATAATCGCCGTTTTCAATTTCGGCAACACGTTTAGCCAGATGCTCGCACTTCGGTGCAATATATTTGCCCGTCAGGCGACGGCACAGCAGGCCGACAGCGCTGTGGCTGATTTGCGCCGGGCAGCGGGATGCACAGATATTGCAGCCAACGCAGTCAAAGGAAGCATGTGCTGCCTTCTCATATTCGCCGCGCTGAGCGTAAGCAATATACTGCATAACATTCAGGCCCTGCGGACAGCCATTCGTGCAGGCATTACAGCCGATGCAGCTGAAGATTTCCGGATACAGCTGACCGACAATGTTATCGCTTGCCTTAATCTCTTCGATATTAAAGGTACGCTTGTTAATCGGGAAGGAATCAATCTTGCCAACGCACATGCCTTCCTCAACCTTCGTCTGGCAGGAAAGCACAACCTTCAGCTCCGTGCTGCCCTTCAGGCGATAAATTACTGCACAGGCTCCGCAAAAGCCGCTGCGGCAGCCGCAGCCGCGCACCAGCTTAAAGCCTGCATATTCCATGGCATCCATAATGGTCAGGGTTGCCGGGACACTGTACTTTTTGCCCAGCAGGTAAACAGTTACCATTTCTTCCATATTTTTGCTCCTTATATTTTCTTCTCCAAAAAATGTATTTAAGAATTTCAAAGCCAAAATCCGCTATAAACGAAACAGTTTCGTTACGAGCCATCAATATATCGTATATTGCTTCTGATAGAAACGATATATTTATGGTGACGCCCCCCTTCCGCCTCGCTACGCTCGGCACCTTCCCCAAGGGGCAGGCAAGACTAATAGCTTTTTCGTTAAACTTCATTAGCACATTCTTGGTTCCCCCTCGGGGGGAACTGTCGCGCTAGCGACTAAAGGTGGCATGCATAGCAATTTTAGCAAATAAGTGCTTGAAAGCACCGGAACAAGGGTATGTAACTTACTGTTACCATCTGACAAATTTTACCGAAGTTCCGTCTTGCTTCCGCACGAAATTTGCGTTATGCCCTAAGGCATAGAAAAATTGCTCCTGACAAAAACGATATATCATAGCGATGCATAACTTAATGACTGGCAAGAGTGCGTCAGATGCGAGTAAAAGCGACGACGGCATACTGGAGGTACGTCGAGGAGCTTTTATAAAGCAGATGGCGTGCTATCGCCGGTCATACTAATACTCGTCCGGCATCTCATCCAGCTCGTCGCAAGTAAACACCGGCCCATCCTTGCACACATACTTCTTGCCGATATTGCAGCGACCACACTTGCCAACGCCGCACTTCATGCGCAGCTCCAGCGTCGTATAAACCTGCTTCTTCTCAAAGCCCATCTCAATCAACGCCGCCAGACACAGCTTAATCATAATCGGCGGACCACACAGCAGCACCGTCTTATCCGGCGTAAACTTCAGGTCCTTCAGAAAGTTAGGCACAAAGCCGACATTGCCCGTCCAGCCCTCCTGCGCACGGTCAATCGTCAGATGCACACGCGTATCCTTTTGCGCCGGCCACACATTCGTCAGCTCATCGTAACGCACAAAATCTTCCTTGCTGCGTGCGCCGTAAACAACATCAATGCTGCCGTAATCGTCACGCTTATCCAGCATATAATTGATTACACTGCGCAGCGGCGCCAAACCGATGCCACCGGCGATAAAGAGCAGATCCTTGCCTTTCAATTTATCCTCAACAGGGAAATGATTGCCGTAAGGTCCGCGTACCGCTATCTGCTGACCGGGTTCAATATCAAAATGCAAAAAGTTCGTAATCGAGCCGCAACGTTTAATGCTGAACTCCATATATTTTTCGTTTGTCGGAGAGGAGGTAATGGAAAAAATCGCCTCACCCTTACCGGGAACAGAAAGAATAGCGCATTGTCCCGGCATATGCTCAAACAGCTTACCGCCGCCGATTTTCTCCACGCGGAAGGTTTTTACATCAGCTGTTTCCGTGCAGATATCCGTCACCACGCCAATCTGCGGAATCAAGGTATCCTGACAATTACACATCCTGCTTCACCTCCGCTTTTTCCAAGGCCTTGGCAACCTTGACGATATTCAGCTGCACCGGACACTTCTGCAGGCAGCGTCCGCAGCCGACACAAGCATATTCACCCTCATTGTTTTCAGGGAAATATACCAGCTTATGCATATAACGCTGGCGGAAACGCTCCACCTTCGTTTTACGCGGACTGCCATGCGCCATCAGCGTAAAATCCTTCGCCATGCAGCTGTCCCAGCAGCGATAGCGTTGCGTGCGCTCTTCCGTCTCCTGATAATCGCGGATATCGTAGCAATGACAGGTGGGACACACATAGGTGCAGGTGCAGCAGGACAGACAGCCTGCAGCCAGCTGCTCCCAGATTTTGCTGTTGAATACCTTCAGCTCATCCTTCGTCAGCTCGTCATTCACCTTGAAATCATGCAAAGGCAGTACGCTCAAAATTTTCTGCGTCTGCTCCTTTTGTTCGCTGACTGCTTTTGCAGAAGCAGCTTCCGCATCAGACAGCACACCGCCCTCAACAAGCTTCGCTGTCAGCTCCTCGCCCTTGGCAGTCACAGCCTGCCAGCAAAGCTCCTCGCCTGCCAGCCAGGTCTGCACATCCGTCTCCGGAGCGCCTGCGTCAATGCCAAAGGCGTGGCAGAAGCAGGTTTCTTCGGGAGCACTGCAGCCTAAGCCGATAAGCACACATTGCTCGCGTCTTGTTTTGTAATATGTATCAACAGGCGCTTTTAAAAACACCTTATCCAAAATTTTAAAGCTGCGCGCATCGCAGGCACGCACTCCCATGACGATAGTCGTGCCGGCAGGCGGAATATTTTGCTCTAAAGCCAGCTCCTTACCGCTCGTCTTAAAGGTCAGCAGATTTTCTACCTGCGGAAAGAAAACATCCTTGGCGCTGCTGTTTGTCAGCGGCGCATCCAGTGCAACCTCCGCATCCTCGCGGTACGGTGCAAAGTCCGCATGACCGCTCTTGCTCTTGCAGGGCAGCAGCAGCGTACCGATATTTTGCAGGGCTGCATATAACTTTGGCAGCTTATCCTTTGCTATCTTATACATGCTGCTCCCTCCCTTCTACCGCACTGTTGGCCTCGGGATCATTCTGTTTAAAGCTTACCTGCGGTGCAGGTGTTTCACTGTCCGCACCGGCCTGATACTGGCCGAAGAAGCTGTTGATATCCTTCATAAACTTCATGTTCAGCAGCTCCAGATGAATTCCCTGCGGACAAACGCGTGCACATTCGCCGCAGCCGGTGCAGCGACCTGCAACGTGGAAGGCGCGGATGATATGATACATCTGCTCTTCAACCTCGTCGGCATACGCCTTCCCTGCTACCGGAGTATCGGGCTTATCAAAAATGCATTGCTCACAGCTGCACGCCGGACAGATATCACGGCAGGCATTGCAGCGGATACATTTGCTTAACTGGCTCTGGAAGAATGCAAATTTTTCTTCCGGGCTCATTGCTTCGATCTTCTCTACTTCTGCAAAACGATCTGCATCTTTTGTGTCTTTGGACTCACCGATAAGTTCATCATAAATCTTATGTTCTTTTCCTTTACATACGTGACATCTTTCAAGCATTGCATCTTTGTATGCACAGGTCTTCTCACCATAGATTGTCTGAATAGTCAGTGTTTCTGCCTCATCTGTGATCTCTGCACCGGAAATGCTTTCGATACCTTTGATTCCCTGTTTCCGGATCTTTTCGATATCCAGTTTTCCTTTACATCCAACACCAATGATATAAGCTTTCTCACGGTCTACACGATGCTCTTTGATCAGCTGATTAAAGCTGTATGTATCACATGGTTTTAAACAAACCAGTGTCTTGCCTTCCAGTTTGGAAGCTTCGATCATATATTTGCTTAAGTTTGCACCGCAGAATCCGTTATATACAAAATCTTTCAGAGATTCTTCTGTCTCAAAGTACGCAGGTTCCGGATTGTAAGGCAGGTCTCCGGCTTTCCAGCCAAGAACCCGGGCTACTGTTCCGTCTGCCAGCAGTTCTTTCGCACGGTTGATTAATTCCTGCATCTTATATCCTCCAATCTAACGTTCTTACCAAGGGAATGGATCTTTTCCACGAACTCGTTCATGGTTGTGGAGAATTTTACACCCTCTGCTGCAGATACCCATTCTACACGGGTACGCTCTTTCTCGATGCCCAGATAATCCAGCATGGAGAACAGCAGTGTCATTCTGCGGCGGGCATAGTAGTTACCAGTGGTATAGTGGCAGTCACCCGGGTGACATCCGCAGAGGATTACGCCGTCTGCACCACGCTGGAACGCACGCAGAATAAAGAGTGGATTGACACGGCAGGAGCAAGGTACACGGATGATCTTGACATCTGCCGGATAATTCGAGCGGTTTGTACCCGCAAGGTCTGCACCTGCATAAGAACACCAGTTACAGCAGA
>OHMO01000778.1_pt1 | contig 14141 bp, 8 predicted proteins | sample 1569321 | NCBI WGS metagenome assembly OHMO01 (sample SAMEA3879504, study PRJEB24766) | human gut metagenome | biome: human-associated habitat; feature: feces | place: USA | collected 1985/1987
TTCCGTTAGCAATCAATGCAGATGCTGCATAACCCAAAGAGTAGCAGTAGTCAGCATCGAAGTTTGACGGAGCAGCGCAACGTCCTTCGTAACCGAAGAAGTGATGCTGAGCGGCAAATTTACCTACATACTTGCCTTCTTCCTTCCACTGAGCCAATTTAACGGCTACCATATCAGACAACAGCTTTTCTGTTTCAATCAGTGATACCTGTACGTTTCCGTGCGGGTCACGATCCAAAGTAAGCTGACGTGCAACGCCTTCGGGCAGAGAAGCATAGATTTCCGAGTTTTCCTTAGAAAGCTTGGAGATGATATATTCACGTTGGTGAGATTTCTTGATCAATGCGAACTCTGATGCGTTAGCAGCCAGGAAGTCGTTCAATTCAGCGATCAATCTCTTCATTGCGGGGATGAATTCGATCAAACCTTCAGGTATCAACACTGTACCGAAGTTATTGCCTTGTGCGGCACGGTTAGCCACCACCTGAGCAATGTAAGTAACCACATCATCCAATGACATGTTCTTCTCTTCCACTTCTTCTGAAACGATACATACGTTAGGTTGAACCTGCAAAGCACATTCCAAAGCGATATGAGAAGCCGAACGTCCCATCAGCTTGATAAAGTGCCAGTATTTGCGGGCAGAGTTACAGTCACGCTGAATGTTACCGATTACTTCAGAGTAAGTCTTACAAGCCGTATCAAAACCGAAAGAAGTTTCAATCATCTCGTTCTTCAAGTCACCGTCGATAGTCTTCGGACAACCGATAACCTGAACACCGCAGTTCTTCGCAGCATAGTATTCTGCCAATACACAAGCGTTTGTGTTTGAGTCATCACCACCGATAATTACCAATGCCTTGATGCCCAATTCCTTGATGATTTCCAGACCTTTATCAAACTGTTCTACCTTTTCCAGTTTGGTACGTCCCGAACCGATGATATCGAAACCACCGGTATTGCGGTATTCGTCGATAATATCGGAAGTCAGTTCCATATAATTATGGTCTACCAAACCACCGGGGCCCAGAATGAAACCATACAGTTTGCTGTCCTTGTTCAATGCTTTGATACCGTCGAACAAACCGGAAATAACATTGTGTCCGCCGGGAGCCTGTCCACCAGACAAGATGACACCTACGTTGATGGCAGGCATATTGACAGCTTCGCCTTCAACGAACTGAATCAACGGCATGCCGTAAGTGTTAGGGAACAAGGCTTTGATAGCTTCCTGGTCAGCAACTGACTGTGTAGGTTCACCTTCCTTTACTTTTACAGCGCCTTTCAACGCTTTAGGAAGTTTGGGCTGATAAGCAGCTCTGGCAATTTGTAATGCACTTTTAGTCATATTCTATTATTCTATTTAAAGGTGTATAATTTCATTTATAATTCACGTGCAAATTTCGTTCTTTTTTCGCAAATATGAAAACGTATACAAATAAAAATATTACCTTTACCGCGAATTTAGAATTATGTATTAACTTAAAACATTACATTTATGGCAAGTAGAAGAAATTTAAAGAAAAAAATAACCAATATAGCAAGTGATTTGTTTTTAGTCAGTTTGATGGAAGGTGTTAACCGTGAAGTAGTTTGCAACTCTGTACACAATGTGATCAAACTGATTATACGCATCAGTCACACTGAACCGGGTAACGTAAAAGGTTTCTACAAGAAACTGAATGAGGATTTGAACAAAGAAATAAAAGTGGTTGCAGACGAACTGGCTAAAGCTACAAAAGCATAAGATTTAAGGAATGAAAAAAGCTATTTGTGGTTTTATCTACTACAAACTATTGGGATGGAAGACTAAAGTATCCGTTCCCGATTATGACAAATATATTATCTGTGCCGCACCGCATACCACCAATTGGGATTTGTTCATAGGCAAACTGTTTATGGGAGCTATAGGTCGCGAAACCGGTTTTATGATGAAAAAAGACTGGTTCTTCTGGCCTCTAGGCCCTATTTTCCGCTGGATGGGAGGGATTCCCGTAGACCGTAGCCGCAAGACTTCATTGGTGGACCAGATGATTAAAATTGCCAAATCGAGTCAAAAATTCCATCTGGCTATCACTCCGGAAGGAACACGCAAAGCCAATCCCAATTGGAAGAAAGGGTTTTACTATATTGCGCAAGGGGCCGGTCTGCCTATTATTCTGGTAGCTATCGACTACGAGAAGAAATGCATCACAGCCGAAAAGGTAATACATCCCAGCGGTGACTTGGACAAGGATATGCGTGAAATCAAATTGTATTATAAGAATTTCAAAGGCAAATATCCTGAAAACTTCAGCATCGGAAAAGTAGAATAACCCTTCCGTTGTAGTTCTTCAGATATGAAAACACTGATTATGCGGATTGTATTTTCACCCGCATAATCAGTGTTATTTGTATCTATTCTCTTGCTATACTCTCATCCCCATCCTCAAAATTATTCTTCTCTATCTTCACATTCCGGGTGTGAAGCAAGCGGAAACGGGACTTGTTATGATGAAAAGCCGGATAATCCGTATTCTGGCGGATCACATTGTTTTTAAAGATCAATCCGTCAATGGATTTTGCAAAAAGGACAGGGCGGTCAAAGGTTTCAAAATAGTTATCTTCAATCACTACTCCTTTTTCTCCTTTTCCACCATGGAAATATTTTTTCTGATGCTCCAAATCGGGAATCTCCGGATAAATAGAGATAACAGCTTCCGTAAACTGGAACATATTAGTCAATGCGTTGATAAAACGATTGTTACGAATCAGCACATTCCGGCAAGCTCCCGTTTCAAACCAGCCGTTACAATCACCGCACAGCAATATGGCTGTTCCTGATGTATGATCAAACAGGTTACGCTCTACCACCGTTTTCAGGGGAGTGCTGAACAGCGTACCGCGTGCACGGTTGTTACGAATGACATTATCCGCAAAATAAACTTCCGGACACCAGGACAGGTTTTCAATGCCGAAACCTTCTTTATCCGTAATCTCCGCATCCAAAGGCTCGGCAAAAGTGATACGATATTCTTTTGCACCTTTCACCGTATCTTTGTCATTGGGCAGGATTTCCTTCACCCGGTTCTTTCCACCGGTCAGTTCCATGGTGGCGGAACGTACAAATTGTACTTCATCGCCATTCACGCCCCATTCGAATCCGTATGCTTGCGGATGCATGTATCGGGCAATCACCGTATGGTCATCAAGGCGTTGCTTGATTTTCAAATAAGTACCATGTACATTAATCGCATCATCCATCATTCCTTCATACAACCCGTTGCGAGAATCAATCTTCCCCCGGCAACTGGAGAAATGGGTAGCATCCGCCTGCGTGGTAAAGTAACGCGGATCCTTATCGCCACGAAGACAAACGCTGAATTCATCCAACGTGATATTTTCACATAACTGGGCCAGCAGTCCCATACCTTCGGCATAATGCACTTTCACATTCTGCAAACGGGTGTCTTTATCATTGGACAAGAATATACCCGGAGCAGGACGATAATAAGTACGAAGAGCCACCACTGTCCCCGGTTTCAACCGGGCGTCTTTCCATTGAGGAGCATGGTAGACACGTGGAGAGATTTCCTTCAATCCTTCCATAGGACACCATAAGTCACTGGTGCGGTATACCAGACGCTTTGTCTTTTCTTCAAAAGCAATCCCTCCCTGGGGAGCACTGGACCAGCCTTCACCGTATGCTTCGAAAAAACCTTTCTCATTGATACGGCATTTCACCCATGCGGCAGGTTCAAAAGTAATTCCCTCCTCTCCGCTTTCCAATATCTTGACCTGAGCAATATGAGGAGTCTCAAAATCTATGCTGAAATTACGCAAAGTACAATTCTCTGAACGAAGCAGAGAAAGTGGAAGCATACGCCCATGAAAGATAAAATCAGCACCCTGTCCGTCCACCGTCAGCCCCTTCCAATCCTCCAAAGGGAAACCTACCGTTTTCGGATTGTCCTGATCATGATTGGAAATATAATACTCACGGACAGCCGCCCCTTCAGGATGGAAATCGTAACGTCCGGATTCAAAAAGCAGAGTGACCTTATCACCCAAAGCAACTTGAGACTTGATGTCTTGTAACGCCTTCTGCAATTTGGGTGAAAGATTCTCGTGTGTGTCCGGTACCAGACCATAATTTCGCATTTCGACTACCTTACTTCCGGCAAAAGCGGAAACAGCCAGCCATACGAAGCAGAAATTAAAGATAATTCGTTTCATTTAGGTTCATTATAGATTAGTTAGAATGACAAAACTAACAAAAATTCCTAACTTCGCAACCATAAATAAAGAAGAAAACAACATGAAAAAGATATTTTTGTCCTTCCTGCTGGTAATGGCAGGAATATCACACACTTTGGCACAAGGGTTAGATGGTAATGTGGAACAACGTCTAAAAGATTTTTTCACCCGGTACGAAACATCTTATGCCAACATAGGTAAGTGTAAATTAGACCGTTATGAAGTAAATCATGACAAAAAAAGGCTGAATGTATATGCCAGCCCCAGCTTCGGCTACCAACCGTTTACCCCCGAAAAGACAGAAGCTATCTACCGGTTACTTAGACAAAGCCTACCCGGTCCTGTAAATTATTACGATATAACCATCTATGCCGATGGCAAATCAATCGAAGACCTGATTCCCAACTATCTGAGAAAGAAACAGGACAAAAGCCGCTTATGGCAACGGACAGATTATAAAGGTGATCCATGGGTAAAAAATATTTCCCGCCCCTTTACTGCCGGCAAAGGACTGGAAGGCAGACACATCGCCCTTTGGCAAAGCCACGGAAAATATTATAAAAAGGACAAGGGATGTTGGGAATGGCAACGTCCCCGACTGTTCTGTACCACAGAAGACTTGTTCACCCAATCATTCGTCATACCTTATATTATACCCATGCTGGAAAATGCGGGAGCCATAGTTTATACCCCTCGTGAACGTGACTGGCAACGCAATGAGGTGATTGTGGATAATGATACCCATCCCCAAGGTTGCATCTATCAGGAGATAAAAAGCCGGAAAGGTAAATGGAAAACCGCCCCCACCCCGGCATTCGCTCAAAAACGATTGGTTTACCGGGACGGACAAAATCCTTTTGAAGAAGGTACAGCCCGCTTTGCCTCCACCGAGAAAAAACCGGAAAAAGCCTTTGCACAATGGATTCCCCATATTCCCGAAACAGGAAGATATGCCGTCTATGTGACTTATCAGACTTTACCCGGAAGTGTGAGTGACGCTAAATATCTGGTTTTCCATAAAGGGGGTGTCACCGAATTTCTGGTCAACCAACAAATAGGGGGAGGAACCTGGGTTTATCTGGGCACTTTTGAATTCGACAAAGGAACCAACGATTACGGTATGGTGATACTAAGTAATGAGAGCAGACAAAAAGGAGTGGTATGCGCCGATGCCGTCCGTTTTGGCGGAGGAATGGGAAACATATCGCGCGGTGGAAAAACCAGCGGCCTGCCCCGTTATCTGGAAGGGGCACGCTATGCCGCACAATGGTCGGGTTTTCCTTATTCGGTTTACAGTCCCAGCGAAGGTAAGAATGACTATACCGATGATATAAACGCCCGCAGCCGGATAATAAACTATCTCAGCGGAAATTCTGTGTACAATCCAAAGGAGAAGGGATTGGGCGTTCCTTTTGAAATGACCTTGGGAGTGCACAGCGATGCAGGTTTTTCCAAAGAAGATGATTTAATAGGCACGCTGGGTATCTATACCACCGATTATAATAGCGGTAAACTGAACGCCGGTATCTCCCGTTATGCTTCCCGCGACTTGGCGGACATGGTACTGACCGGTCTGCAACAGGATATCTCCGCCCAATTCGGTATCCGGTGGCAACGCCGCAGCCTGTGGAACCGCAATTACAGCGAAACCCGTCTGCCTGCCGTTCCCTCGATGATTCTGGAACTCCTCTCCCATCAGAACTTCGCCGATTTGAAATTGGGGCACGATCCGCGTTTCAAGTTTACCGTAGGACGTTCTGTTTACAAATCCATACTAAAATACCTGAGTACCATGCATGGGACGGATTACGTAGTCCAACCTTTACCGGTAAATAACTTTGCCATTCACTCCGGAAGTAGGAAAAACACCTTCCAACTAACTTGGCAAGCGGTAGACGACCCGTTGGAACCGACTGCCAAAGCTCAACAATACATAGTCTATACCCGTCTGGGACATGGTGGATTTGACAATGGAACGTTAGTACGCGGTACTGAATATACCTTCGAAGCCGAACCGGGACTGGTATATAGTTTCAAAGTAACCGCAGTCAACAAGGGCGGAGAAAGTTTTCCTTCCGAAATCCTGTCAGCCTATCAGGCAAAGAAAAGTAAAGGAACAATCTTGATAGTCAACGGATTCGACCGTTTAAGCAGACCTGCTACCGTAGAATCTCCTTTCTTGCAAGGCTTTGACTTGAATACGGATCCGGGAATACCTTATATAAATACACCCGCCTTCTGCGGAACGCAACAAAGCTTCGACCGCAGCCGCATAGGACGGGAAACTAAAGACGGGCTGGGATATAGCGGCAGCGAACTGGAAGGAATGTTGATAGCCGGAAATACTTTCGATTATCCGTTCATTCATGGAAAAGCCATCCAGGCAGCCGGAGGATACTCTTTTGTATCGTGTAGTGATGAAGCCGTTGAAAATGGTTTTGTCCGGCTGGCAGATTACCCCATTACAGACCTGATATTCGGAGCCGACAGGCGTCCTTTCTCCCACACATTGCAACAGTTGCTCACAACCTATTGTCAAGGAGGCGGCAACCTGATGCTCAGCGGCTCGTATATAGGAAGCAACATGAACAGTCCCACAGCACTGAACTTCACCGAAAACATATTAAAATATAGTTTCGGAGGCAGCATGATAAATTCCACTTCGGGAGAAATATATGGAGCCAACACCCGTTTCAGTATTCCCCGCACTATCAACGAGCAAACATACGCCGTACCCGCTCCCGACTGTCTGACCCCGATAGCCCCTGCTTACTCCGCTTTTGTATATAATCCGGGCAGTTACAGTGCCGGTATCGCCTATAAAGGCAAATATCGGACTTTTGTCCTGGGTTTCCCCTTTGAAAGCATTCAGGGAGTGAAGGAAAGAGCACGGGTAATGAGTGCCATCCTGGGCTTCTTTGGCAGCAAGTGATATTTTTAAACGAAAATAAAAGGGCAAATAAGAGGTTATTTCATAAAAACGCCTAACTTTGTCCGTATAAACCATTAAAATAAAACGACTATGTACACTATACAGACTAATGCCTCCGGCACACGCAGCATGGAAATCTCAGAAGAGAACCTGCAAACTATTGAGAAATATGCTTTATTCCAGCATCTGATAGACAGCAACGGTATCGTGGACGAGTCGGTGCTGGAGAAACTGAAGTTGAATATCCGTTCACTGATAACCAGCGAGGAAGGAAACAATAAAGAGCTGCTCGACCTTTGTATCGATGTAATTTATCATAATAACATGAAAGCTTTCGGACTTCATCAACTCATTCTGCTTTATATCCAATGGGAGAAAGAGAAAAATAAAGATGAAGAAGAGATATAATAAACAATCTCTGTGTTCTCTGTAGCAAAACAAAAAAAACAGTATTTATCATTGAAAGAATACAAACTTACAGACTGGTTGCCGACAACCAAGAAAGAAGTAGAGATGCGCGGATGGAATGAACTGGACGTAATCTTGTTCAGCGGTGACGCCTACGTAGATCATCCTTCATTTGGTCCGGCAGTAATTGGACGATTATTAGAGGCGCAAGGTTTGAAAGTGGCCATTGTGCCTCAACCCAACTGGCGTGATGACCTGCGCGATTTTAAGAAGCTGGGACGTCCACGCCTCTTTTTCGGTGTGTCCGCCGGATGTATGGACAGCATGGTAAACAAATACACTGCCAACAAGCGTTTGCGCAGCGAGGATGCTTATACTCCCGACGGCCGCCACGACATGCGTCCCGAATATCCCAGCATCGTTTATACACAGATTTTAAAGAAAATCTATCCCGACGTACCTGTCATTCTGGGAGGTATAGAGGCATCTTTGCGCCGTGTCACCCATTATGACTACTGGCAGGACTGCCTGCGTAAATCAATTCTGATAGATTCCGGAGCCGATTTATTGATCTATGGAATGGGAGAGAAACCGATTACGGAACTTTGCAAGAGAATGAAAGAAGGCAAAGACAGTCAGGACGGAGCCCATTTACCCTTACAAAAGGATATTCCCCACGATATACCACAAACGGCTTACCTTATCCGTAAGAAAGGATCAGTTCCGTCCGAGCCCTCTGTAATTGAGTGTGTGAACGAAAAGCCAGATATCATCCTACACTCTCATGAAGCATGCCTGAAAGATAAAAAGAAACAAGCCGAGAACTTCCGCTTCATTGAAGAGGAAAGCAACAAGTACGAAGCCTCCCGCATCTTGCAAGATACAGGCAATGAAACAGTAGTAGTCAATCCGCCTTATCCTCCAATGAGCCAAGGCGAACTGGATCATTCTTTTGATTTGCCCTATACGCGTATGCCTCATCCTAAATATAAAGGAAAACGCATTCCCGCATTCGACATGATTAAATTCTCGGTCAATCTGCACCGTGGTTGTTTTGGCGGATGCGCCTTTTGTACCATTTCCGCCCATCAAGGGAAATTTATTGTAAGCCGAAGTAAAGAGAGTATCTTAAGAGAAGTGAGAGCCATAACTGAAATGCCTGATTTCAAAGGCTATCTGAGTGACTTGGGAGGACCTAGCGCCAACATGTATGCCATGCGTGGTAAAGATGAGAAAATTTGCCGGCGATGCAAACGGCCGTCATGTATCCATCCCAAAGTATGTCCCAATTTGAACACGGACCATCGCCCCTTATTGGATATCTATCATTCGGTAGACGCACTTCCCGGTATCAAGAAAAGCTTTATCGGAAGCGGTGTACGCTATGACCTGTTACAATATCAAAGTAAAGATCCGGCAGTAAACCGCAGTACGGCTGAATATACCCGCGAACTGATAGCCCATCATGTCAGCGGGCGCTTGAAAGTGGCTCCGGAACATACCAGCGACCAAGTGCTGCAAATCATGAGGAAACCTTCGTTTTCACAATTTTATGACTTCAAAAAGACTTTCGACAAAATAAATAAGGAGTTGAATATGCGGCAGCAGATTATACCTTATTTTATAAGCAGCCATCCCGGATGTACGGAAGAAGATATGGCAGAACTGGCAGTGATCACCAAGAAATTGGATTTCCATCTGGAACAAGTACAGGACTTTACTCCTACTCCGATGACCGTAGCCACTGAAACCTGGTACACAGGTTATCATCCATATACGTTGCAACCGGTATTTTCCGCTAAAACACCAAAAGAAAAACTGGCTCAACGGATGTTCTTTTTCTGGTATAAACCCGAAGAACGACGTGCTATCATCAATGAATTGCGCAAAATAGGACGCGCTGATCTGATAGATAAGCTGTATGGTAAATACAAAGCCTGAGTTTTAAATTCACCACAGATTATACAGATTTGATCTGTGGTGAAACTGTTTTTTAACGTCTTGTTTACCTTTCATCGTGTTTTGACGAAACACAGGAACAGGTACATGTGTTCCAAGTTACAGATATTGATATTTATTCCCCCCTAAACTTAATTAGAAAAGCACCGCAAATATTAATTGATAAAAATACGACCTATCCTATTGAATATCATTTATTTTTTGCTATCTTTGGGCAAAACCAACTTTTAAATCAATACTGCGTATGGAAACGTATCTATTCTGGATTGTGCCCATTGCCTCCCTCTTGGCATTGGTACTTGCATGGTATTTCTACAAACAAATGATGCTTGAAAGCGAAGGAACTCCGACGATGGAGAAAATCGCTTCTTATGTGCGCCAGGGCGCCATGTCCTATCTGAAACAACAATACAAGGTGGTAGGGCTGGTATTTCTGGGATTAGTTATTCTGTTTTCTATCATGGCATACGGCTTCAACTTACAAAATCCGTGGGTGCCCATTGCTTTTCTTACCGGCGGTTTCTTCTCCGGACTGTCCGGCTTTTTAGGAATGAAAACGGCTACATACGCTTCTGCACGTACCGCCAATGCCGCCCAGCACTCCCTGAACAAAGGACTGCGTGTAGCTTTCCGTAGCGGAGCTGTTATGGGGTTGGTCGTTGTCGGCTTGGGACTACTCGATATTTCTTTCTGGTACATATTATTGGACTATTGCATTCCCACAGACGCCTTGAACCCTTCTGCTAAATTATGTGTCATCACAACCACCATGCTTACCTTTGGTATGGGAGCCAGCACACAAGCACTTTTCGCCCGTGTAGGAGGTGGAATCTATACCAAGGCAGCCGATGTAGGTGCCGACCTGGTAGGTAAAGTGGAAGCCGGTATTCCGGAAGATGACCCCCGCAATCCCGCAACCATTGCCGATAATGTGGGAGACAATGTAGGTGACGTAGCCGGAATGGGCGCCGACCTGTACGAATCCTATTGCGGCTCTATTCTAGCTACCGCCGCTTTAGGTGCTGCCGCTTTTATTGGCTCGGATGATACCGTGATGCAGTTTAAAGCGGTTATCGCACCTATGCTGATTGCGGCAGTGGGTATCGTTCTCTCTATCATCGGTATTTTTGCCGTCCGTACTAAAGAAAATGCAGGAATGAAGGAATTACTCGGATCATTGGCCACAGGAACCAATTTAAGTTCGGTACTGATTGTCGTTGCCACTTTCCTTATCCTCTGGGCATTAGGTTTGGAAAATTGGGTAAACATTTCCTTTGCTGTGGTAGTGGGATTAATAGTAGGTATCGTTATCGGCCGTTCCACCGAATATTATACTTCTCAATCGTATAAACCCACACAACGGTTGGCCGAAAGTGGAAAGACCGGTCCGGCCACCGTTATCATTTCCGGTATCGGACTAGGTATGGTTTCCACCACCATCCCTGTACTGGCAGTAGTAACCGGTATCATCTTGTCCTACTGGCTCGCTTCAGGATTTGATTTTGCCAATATTTCCATGGGATTGTATGGCATCGGTATTGCTGCCGTAGGTATGCTTTCGACATTAGGAATCACCTTGGCTACCGATGCTTACGGACCGATTGCAGACAATGCCGGCGGTAACGCTGAAATGAGCGGACTGGGCAAAGAAGTACGCAAACGTACTGACGCCCTCGACTCGTTAGGTAACACGACTGCCGCTACAGGCAAAGGTTTTGCCATCGGCTCCGCAGCTCTGACCGGCCTGGCCCTGCTGGCATCCTATGTAGAAGAAATCCGTATCGGATTAACCCGGTTGGGGCAAACCATTCTGGAATTACCAAACGGCATTACCGTAGATGTTCATAACGCCAGTTTCACTGACTATATGCTTTATTACGATGTAACCCTGATGAACCCCAAAGTGCTAAGCGGCATGTTTTTGGGCAGTATGATGGCATTCCTGTTCTGCGGTCTGACCATGAACGCCGTAGGCCGAGCAGCCGCTCACATGGTAGAGGAGGTGCGTCGCCAGTTCCGTGAAATAAAAGGGATTCTGACAGGAGAGGCAGAACCCGACTATGCCCGTTGCGTACAAATATCCACCAAAGGAGCACAACGTGAAATGGTATTCCCCTCTCTACTGGCTATCATTGCCCCTATCGCTACCGGACTGATTTTTGGTGTTCCCGGTGTTATCGGTCTGCTGATAGGTGGTTTGTCCTCGGGCTTCGTTCTTGCCATTTTTATGGCCAATGCGGGAGGCGCATGGGATAATGCGAAAAAATTTATAGAAGAAGGTAATTTCGGAGGTAAAGGAAGCGAAGTACACAAAGCAACGGTTACCGGTGACACAGTAGGTGATCCGTTTAAAGATACATCCGGACCCAGTTTGAACATTCTGATTAAACTGATGAGTATGGTCGCCATTGTAATGGCCGGACTGACAGTTGCTTGGAGTTTGTTCTGATAGAAAAACGGAAAGCCGCTTCGGAGGAGGCGGCTTTCTAATTTTAAAAAAGATTCTGATAAACTATTTTTAAAACTTCCCCAACACTTCCATCATTGCCGGACGACGTTTGTATTTTATCCGGAACTCTGCCACCAAGCTTTTCACAACAGCCTGTCCACCGTTTAGTTTACGTATGCAGGATAATACCCGTGCTATAAATTCATAATGCTCCCGTCCCAGATTCCGTTCAGCATAATCATTCAATAAAGAAGTATATATAGCAATCAATTTCTCAGAATGAGTGTCCTTCAAATAATGGGCATATTTCATCAATGCTTCCAACTGATTGTATCGGACTGACGACAGCAAAGAGAACAAGCTGTCATTATCCTTTTCTTTCACATAAATTTCAGCCTTATCATTTCCGACAAAAGAAAAATAGTCACTTAACTCGGCTTCTTTCATCATCCTATCCAGAAAACTTTTCCATTGTTCTTTCGGTACCAGAGTTTTAAGTTTGCTGTAATATATCAATTTATCACTACCCACCACAAACAACAGACGACATGTATCAATTACCTCAGAAACCCTATGGGTTATTTCATAAATATCCAATTTCATTTTCAGCCATTCACCCACAGTGCCAGAATGCATTTCTCTTTCCGCTATTTCTATTCCGTCATTCAGCAAACAAATGGCTTCATCATATTGGCAACGGGCAATCAATTTATCAACCTCCATTCTTCGTATTTCAGTCAGATAAAGATATTGACGAATCGTATCATCCGCCTTTTGTTCTTCATTCTGTTCTAACAACAGATTGACCTTACGAATGACTAACTGATAGATATCACAGGTTCCCTTTCTTACTTCAAGAAGTTCATCAATCAATTCCAACGCTTTTTCTGCCGGTTGAATCGAAAGATTGATCTGCATCATCAATTCGTCTACATCATAAAGATCATATTCACGAAAAATAGATATTTCAGCAATCTCACGCAAGCCCTGAAGTATCTCCATCTTTTGTGCCTGAGTGGTTTTAGGATGTTCAATCACTTTCAGGAGCAAATCTCCTGCCTGTTCACAATAGTCAGAAGAAGAAATACCATCATCATACAAAAGTTCATCATCATAGTTTTCACCGATGGAACGAAGTACTTGAAGAGCTATGGCAATAGAATTATCCATAGCTTCCAAATTCAAAAAGAAATCCGCTTTCTCCAAAAAAGTGTCCATCTGATTGAAAATAGTTTTCCAGTCACGGTCGTAATTATCATAACGATTGTGATAACGAGACCTTTTATGGTAACCAGATCCTTTAAAAACTTTTTGAATTTCAATTCTGTAATCTTTTCCCTTTGATGACAAAGATAACTCCTTAGCTATGAAATGATTTGAAAGTGCCGTTTTAAATTCCAGATTCGTTGAAGCATACTCACAGATAAATTTCGAGAGTTCCTGCGGATCAATGAAAGACAACAGTTGCTGTATGTCTACCAAAGACGGACAAGGCTGCTTACCCACTTCTTTTATTTCCTCTAAAACAGGGGCTTCCTCCGCTTTGATTTTCATCTTCGAGAAAATACTATTACCCGCCTTTTTTCTATTGTCGCGAATTGCCAACAATGTCGCTACAACATGTTTGCAGATTTCTCCATCATACGGACAATCACAGTACCAGGATTCTATCTCGTTTCCATCCATAGATATCTCCACATTATAATCGTCTGTTCCTTCTACAGTCGCAGTCCATTCACCGGGTGAGATTTCTTCCAATTCGGAAACAGCGTCTGTTTCATAATACTCTTCCCCACGCATCCATATTTTATAGGGAACAAAGTCCTCAAAATTATCCAATGTAATCATGTACAATACTTCGGTATTTTTTATCGGTTCGAGTGTCCCATTGTCAAAGAACGCTCATAACATTCTGCATTCTCCAACAAACAGGTTTTGCTATTGATAGACTGTTCCATCAAAACAGCCACAGATTACCCGGATTCGCACAGGTTCAATCTTAAAGTTTTCAGCTTAAACACCCGTGTGAGCCCAAGTAACCTGTGGTAAAAAGACTTGTGATGCATTCATACCCACAAAGTCAAATTCATTACAGACTGTTCTTAGTCAAAACATTACAATTGAATTTATTCAATATCTCCACACATCTCTCCACAT